>Ga0105046_10003812_pt1 | contig 23939 bp, 17 predicted proteins | sample MAT03_FD_78385 | JGI IMG/M metagenome (GOLD analysis project Ga0105046, IMG submission 78385) | Freshwater microbial communities from Lake Fryxell liftoff mats and glacier meltwater in Antarctica - MAT-03 (megahit assembly) | ecosystem: Environmental > Aquatic > Freshwater > Ice > Liftoff...
AAAGCAAAACCAAGGCGGCTCTCTGTGATTCGCAGGGGGCCGCGGCTTATTGCAATTGGACCCGGTCTTTTGACGATTGGGGCGTATTTACACTAAGGTGTCGGCTTCGCTATGACTGACCTTAGCCTCAAGGACCAAATTACACGCCACCTATGGCGGTTAACGCCTCAAAGAACGCTCTCAGGTTTCATCGGATGGTGGGCTTCTGTCAACGTGCCCCGTTCGCTTCATGCCACGGTCTTGGAGACCTTCGTTAAGAAGTACAGCATTGACGCCGCAGAGGCCGAATTCGCCCTCTCACAATACCCTTCGGTGAACGCGTTCTTTACCCGCAAACTGAAGCCGGGTGCGAGACCCATCGATTCTGATCCCAAGTCTGTCGTTGCTCCTGCCGATGGCAAGATAGTGGCAACGGGAATTGTTGGCAAAGGCGGAACGATTGAAGCGAAGAACGTTTCCCTTACGGCGAAGGAACTGCTCACGGACCCTTCGCTTGCCGAAAAGTTTGAAGGCGGTGCATTTCAGGTGACCTACCTATCGCCGCGCGATTACCACCGGGTCCACTCCCCAGCGGCTGGCAGCGTTCAAGCGTGGCATCACGTGCCCGGGCAACTGTTCCCGGTCAACGACGCGACGGTTCGCCGAGAGCCTGATCTATTTGCCCGCAACGAGCGATTCATAACGGTTGTTAAGGGCGCAGCGGGTACCTTTGCTGTGGTAATGGTTGCTGCCGTTGGAGTTGGACATATAACGGCTGCGTACGATGTTGGTGTTCAAACCCACAAAAGCGCACCTCCGGGAACGGTAAGAGCCAAGGTATTCGCGGTACCGCCGGTCTTGGAAAAAGGGGGGGAGGTTGGGATATTTCATTTGGGTTCAACCGCAATTATCCTGTTTGAGCCGGGTCGGGTTATCCTGGATCCTTCCGAAGCCGCGAAACCCATTCGAATGGGCCTTCGCGTAGGTAGCCTCGTTTCCTAGAAACTCCCCGCATGTCGAAACTCGACAACTCAACACCAACTCCTTCACCGGTCGTACCGAATGATCCAACTCATGACATGAGTGGGATGGTTGAGGTGCCTCGTGAGGCGGACAACACAGAGGAATGGGACGTAGGTACGCCGCCTGGAAAAGAAATCAGTGTAGGGGACAGTCCAGTTAACGTTGGGCCACATGCGTCGCACGATCACGTGGATACCCTGCCGTCCGTCGACACCTTGCCCACGGTAGATGTCTCGAGCTTGGGCGTCGTGGTGGGCGCCACTGTTGACGGGCCCGAATTGCTGCCTTTGGTTGAAACGCCAACGTCACCTTTACCTTTAGACGAAACGGACGACATGCCAACCGGGGAGATTGAGTTGGCCGAAGTCGATGAATTGGTGGAAGTTGCGGATACAAATTCCGTTTACGCCCGCACGACGAGGGCCACCCCCATCGTTCCTCCATCGGGAAGGTTGTATGGCTCGTCGCCTACGGTAACCCACGTTGCTGACGATTCTGTTTCCGATGAAGTTGAACTGGTTGAAGAGGGCGGAGCTCCAGGCAGCACGCCTCCGCCTGTGCCTGCCACATTCTCCCCGGCTCGCTCTGGAAAGCCGTCAATGCCTCCATTGCCCGTGAACCCGGTTTCCGCCTCTGCGGATCCAACCTCAGAGACCTGGGCAGAACCTTTGGCGGCCCGTCCACGACGCAAGCGAACCAAGCCTTGGTACGAGGAGGTGTTCGACGAAGATTACCTTCGAACGTTGCCGTTCATGACTGCCGAACAAACGTTGCGGGAAGTGAATTTCATAAAGGCGTCGCTTGAAACGCCTGACGGTGGCGAGGTACTCGACGTCGCCTGCGGTTACGGCAGACACGCTATCGAACTTGCCCAACGGGGGCTAAAGGTGACGGGCATCGATCTTTCGTTGCCTTTGCTAATTAGAGCTGCCGACGAATCGCAACGACGGTCTCTTTCCGTAAATTTCGTCCATGCCGATATGCGCGAGCTGTCGTTTGATGGGCAATTCGACGGGGCATGCTGCATGATGACATCGTTCGGTTACTTCGATGAGGAAACGAACTTAAAGGTAGCTCAGGGCATTTGGAAGGCCCTTAAGCCCGGCGGACGATTGCTCATCGATGTCATCAACCGCGACTATTTGGTTGGTGATCTTCCAACCCGGGTTTGGTGGGAAGGCGACGGTTGCGTGGTGCTTGAAGAAGTTGACTTCAGCTTCAACACAAGCCGAATTTCCGTTCGCCGATCAGTGGTGTTTCAAGACGGACGCCAGATTGAACAAGATATTTCCATCCGCGCCTACAGTTTGCATGAGCTGGGTCGGCTGCTTCGGTTGGCGGGTTTCAGAGTGATGGAAGTTTCTGGCAGTTTGGCGACGCGCGGGAACTACTTTGGATCGACGTCTCGAAACTTGTTCGTGCTCTGTGAAAAGCCTCATCCCTAGGCTTAGTTAGCTCGGTCGCTCGATATTGGGCTCGTTTGGCTATTGGTGCGCCTTACGAAACTTATGAAGACTAATTTATTGTCTTCTTGCTTACGAACCCTAAATCTCAGAACGGTTGCGACCGATGTTAACTCTTAAGCATCAGATAGGGGTACGGTAGGGAGGCGGGAATATTTTGGGGTCGACGCACGTATTACCTAAAAGACGGAATCCGTGCACAGCTTAGCGAAAGGTCCTCACCATGGCGAAGTCAATTAGCACACAAAGCGCACAAACACCTCGGAACGCAGCTTCAACCAAATTGGTGGTTGCCAACACAGGTATGGCCGCAACGTCGCCGGGACGCAAGGACAACATGAAGCCAGCACGAGGTCGACCAGGTCGCCGACCCAAGGCAGAAAACAGCGTGCTGCCTCCCGACACAGAAGCCGCAGCGCCGCAAGAGACCCTGGATGAGGACGCCATGCTCATGGACGCAGCTCCTGGTGAAACTGATGCGCCAGACGACTTCACGGGAGAGCCTGGCATAGGCGAGCCTATGGTTGACGGGGCTGGACCCGAAGTCTTGTTGGCTGATGCAGATGAAATTCCTATAAAGCCATCGAAGGACGACGAAGCGCAGAGCTTTCTCGCCATGTATTTCAAAAACATGGCGGATCTGGATGTCTTGCGTCCAGAGCAGGAATTCGAGTCGGCGCGCGAGATCGAATCGCTTGAGATTGAACTTTGGACAATGCTGCTTGGCTATGTTCCCGGCGCTCTGCATGTGGCAAGCGTGGTTGAGCGGACAATGGAAAAGCCTTTTGCGCCGCTTGAACAGTACCAAGCTGCGTTGGCAAAGCTAGGCGCGAAGTCAAAGCCAGCCGCGCGCAAGGCCTTCGACAGTGTGGTTGACGAAGTCGCAACCAAGTTGCGTGAAGTCGACATCGACCGACTGTTTGTCGACGCTGTGATGGCTGAGATTCAACGAGCGTTTAGAGGCGTGGCCGGCGACGGCGCTGTTGGATTTGAGGGCACCGATCCGGCATTTCGGGAATTCGGCAATACAGCAATTGCAAAGACGGTCACCATCAAAGCCGCAAAGAACGGCTTCGTAAGAGCCAACCTTCGCTTGGTGGTTTCCATTGCTCGGCGGTTCAACCATGGGCGTTTGCCTTTGGCCGACCTCATTCAAGAAGGCAACATTGGCCTCATGAAGGCAGTGGAGCGATACGACTATCGTCGCGGCTTCCGGTTTTCTACCTACGCAAGTTGGTGGATTCGGCACGCAATCAGTCGAGCTTTGGCCGACAAAGGTCGCGCGGTGCGACTGCCTGTCCACATGATTGATGCGTACCATCGCATCGCAAAGAGCGAGCGAGAGCTTCTAAGCAAGCTGGAGAGACCAGCGACGCTCGATGAGCTTTCCGTTGCGACGGGCATTGAGCCCGATAAACTTGAAAAAATGCGCGGATTCCTCAATGAGAATCCCGTGTCCTTGGACCGACCGATCTCGGACGACGACGGTAGAACCCTGATTGACATATTGGTCTCCGACGAAGATGAGGTAGCAGCACCGGATCAGATCATTGTGGGTGAAACCCACCGTGAGATGCTCAAGGTACTGGGATCTTTGAAGCCCATCGAAGCCGATATCTTGCGAAAACGGTTTGGTCTGATGAATGATAAGGAGCAGACGCTAAAGGAGATTGGTGACGAATATCACCTGTCTCGCGAGCGTGTGCGCCAGTTGCAGGAGCAAGCCTTGGGCAAGATGCGCAAGGCGATGCAAAAGATTCACGCTTCGTAGTTACCAGTGCACAACTGCACTCTAAATCGCCCGCACTTCGGCTAGGATGTGCGGGTGATTTTGTTTGAAACCATTGACGACCTCGTGGTTCGCCACCTTCAAGCTGGGCCGATTGATTGGTGGGCCGCTGCAACCCGCGCACCCTTCGACCGCATTGGTTTTCTTGCCGCATTTTCTGGGGCGGGGCGCCGACTTGGGCGAGGGTTCGTTGACGAGGCTGCGCAACTTCCAACAACTTTGGCTGAACAAGGTCTCCTCGCTTTGGGGCGGCCGTGGGCGGATCTTGGACGTATCTGCATGCTGCTCTCTCTTCCTGCGCGAACGCCCTTCACCGAATTGCAACCATTGGCTGCTGAGGCCTATCGGACGGGCGACCTTGCCGAAAAGCAAGCCGTGTTGCGGGCCTTAGCGTTCCTGCCCGAGCCATTGGCTTTCCTAGAAATTGCCGCCGATGGCGCTAGATCAAACGCCCTAGCAATCGCTGAGGCCATCACTTGCGATAACCCTTACCCCGTGAAGTATTTTTCCGAAGACGCTTTAAACCAGATGACCATGAAGGCGTTATTCAACGCGCTGCCGCTGTCTCGAATTGTTGGCTTAACGGCGCGCATGAATGCGGATCTGATCCGCATGGCGCGTGATTACGGAAAAGAACGGCGCGCCGCCAGACGCTCAATTTCCCAGGACCTTGCAATGCTTGAACAAGAAGGCCGTGCACTATGAAGCTTTTCGACCCACACATTCATATGACCTCGCGATCCACTGACGATTATGAGGCCATGGCCAAAGCCGGCATTGCCGCCATTGTGGAACCTGCGTTCTGGGTTGGTCAACCTCGTACGCACGTTGGCACGTTTGAAGACTACTTTCTTTCGCTCCTAGGTTGGGAGCGGTTTCGCTCTTCACAGTTCGGCATTCGCCATTTCTGCACGATGGGGCTCAACCCGAAAGAAGCAAACGAGCCGCGCGTGGCAGCGGGGGTGATAGAGTTGCTGCGTCGATATATGGAAAAAGACGGCGTGGTTGCTGTTGGCGAAATTGGTTACGACGAGCAGAACGAAGTTGAACACCACTACTTCAAGACGCAGATCGAATTGGCCCGTGAGTTTGAACTGCCGATTCTGATCCACACGCCTCACCGCGATAAGAAGCGCGGCACCGAGCGGACGATTGAACTGGTTAAGGAGCTGAAGTTTCCTCCTGAACTCACTTTGATCGATCACAACAACGAGGAAACGTTGCCCATGGTGCTCAACTCGGGTTGTTGGGCAGGGCATTCTATCTATCCCAACACGAAGATGGATGAGTCGCGCATGGTGTCGCTCGTCAAGCAATACGGCTCAGACAAAATGATCGTAAACAGCGCCGCAGATTGGGGCGTAAGCGATCCGCTGAAAGTACCAAAAGTGGCTGCAGCCATGCGTGCAGGGGGCTTCGAAGACGACGTCATCTCCAAAGTGCTCTGGGATAACTCCGTGAGGTTTTTCGCGCAAAGCGGTCGTCTGGATCTCGACGAAGTTTCTGCCCCCATACCAGTGGATCAGCGAAGCCTTTGGGAAGGCAATTCTGTGTTGCGGGGTCAATCGCCTCGAGTGGATAACGAAAAGCCTTAGGCGCCAATGCAACGAACGTTGGTTCTGAACGTGGTGGGCTTAACCCGCGCGTTGCTGCCGGATGCGCCGTTTTTGTCGGCGTTTGCGCAGCGGGGGGCTATGCGCGATTTGGCGACCATCACCCCAGCAGTGACGTGTTCGGTTCAATCAACTTTGCTTACAGGCGTGTTGCCTCGGCGTCACGGCATTGTGGGCAATGGCTGGTATTTTAGAGACCTCGCTGAAGTTTGGTTGTGGCGACAATCGAACCACCTTGTGCAAGGTCCCAAGATTTGGGACCTTGCGAAACGACGAGATCCCTCGTTCACCTGCGCCAATCTGTTCTGGTGGTACAACATGTACAGCTCGGCAGATCTTTCAGTGACGCCACGGCCACAATACCTGGCCGACGGAAGAAAGCTGCCTGACGTATATGCTTCCCCTGCTGGCCTGCGCGATGAGTTGACCGCCAAGTTGGGTGTGTTTCCTCTGTTCAAATTCTGGGGGCCAGCGGCCGACATCACGTGTTCAAATTGGATAGCGAAAGCTGCGGCGCATGTTGTTGATAAGCATGCGCCCACGTTGACCTTCGTGTACCTTCCGCACCTTGACTACGACCTACAACGGCTGGGACCGAACCATCCGAACATTGCTGCCGCGGTTGCACAAGTCGATGCGCTTGCGGGCGAGTTGATCGAAAAAGCCGAGGCGGCCGGAATGGCCGTTGTTGTGTTATCGGAATACGGCATCACGCAAGTGTCTGGCGCGGTCATGATCAACCAAGTGCTTCGGCGCGCCGGCCTTTTGGCGGTGCGTCCAGAGCAAGTTGGTGAACAGTTCGATGCGGGCGCGTCGGAAGCTTTTGCGGTGGTCGATCATCAAGTTGCGCATGTATATGTGCGCCGGCCGGAACGTATTGCAGAAGTGGCCGCCCTCTTGCGTGCCGTGGACGGTGTGCAGAGTGTTTGGACTGGGGATGACAAACGCTTGCACGGTTTAGATCACGAACGTTCAGGCGAGATCGTGGTTGTAAGCCGTGCCGACCGTTGGTTTCAATATTACTACTGGCTGGATGAGGACAAAGCGCCGGACTATGCGCGGACCGTGGACATTCATCGCAAGCCCGGCTACGACCCCGTTGAGTTGTTCTTGGATCCATCCATTCGCTCGCCCAAGCTGAAAATAGGTTTGAAGCTGTTGAAGCGGAAACTGGGTTTTCGCGCTTTGTTAGACGTCATTCCCTTGGACTCGTCTTTGGTGAAGGGATCGCATGGGCGTATCACGGATGATCCTGCGGACGGCCCGTTGTTTTTGACAAATCGACCAACAACACTGGCCGCGGGCACACAAATTGAAGCGACCGCGGTGTGTGATGTGTTGTTGGCGCACGTCTTTGAATGATCAGGTGCCGGGAACGTGTCGCTGCCAGAAACGCGTAAGAGCGAAGGCGGCGAGACAAAATGCAACGGCGGCGTAGTTGCGCGATTCGCTGACGAACATTGCGTCCAACAGGCTTATGCCGGCAATCAACGAGGGAACGGCTTTGCCGGGGTTTGCTTTTCCTTGCGTGCCCCAGCCCAATGCGGGTGCGATGCCTGCTCCCAAAGTGTACGCAAAATACAGGGCGCCCACGGCCAACCAAGGTATTGGTAAGAAGATGCCCCACAATAGTGATGGAGCAAAAAAGAGAATTGGCCAAAATCGAAGCAACTTGCCACGCGTCTCATGCTTTGCGATGTACGTGAGCCCGATCAAGTGGCCAAGCAACAGGACAGCCCCAACGTAAAGGTCGGTTGTTGGATTTCCTGTTGAAAGCCCAGCCAACAGGTACACGCCCACACGGCAAAGCCCCATAATGAAGGGGCCTAGAGCGTTTCCTTTGTGGTGAACATCGTAATAGACAATAAGGCCAGCCAGCGCGCAGGCGGCGACAACACAAATCCAACTGACGATCCCACAAATGGCCAAGGCGGCAATTCCCAGTGCACCCAAGGCCAATAGGGAAAAGCCGATCGCATACACGGTTGAGGCTGAGACCTGTCCCATAACAATGGGACGATCGGGGCGGTTCGCACGATCCCATCTTTCATCAAACGCGTCGTTGAGATACATGCCGCCGATGTACTGAGCGCTCATCGCCAACGCGACGGCGATGAACAACCCCGGGCGAAACTCGGTGCGGCACAGCGCCATGCCAGCGGCAACGTTTGTCCAAACCGTTGGAACATTCGAAACACGTCCCAGTTTCAGAGCGGTTTTTAGGGAAAGGCTCATGGCAGAGGCTGACCTAATGCTGCAAGGGTCCAGTTCAATTCGCGGGCTATGGCTTCGTCTACGGATGAAGTGCGCAACGTCTCGGGTAAGACATCCCAGGTATAAGTTTCAACTTCCAGGTGCGCGCTTAATGGGGTCTTAGAAAGTTGGCGAAGTAGATCTGTGAGAAATTCAGAGGTGCTTTCGAAGCGCGAGAGGCTGTCGGAAAGACGGTCAGTGAACACAGGCACGTGGAAGTGAATGCGCCATTCTTCACCAATGTCGCCAAGCGCCGCCGCTTGCAGAGCGTCAGGCAAATCGAGGTGACGAACCAACGCGTCTCCGCGCCGAACCACGGTTTGATGCAAGTACACGCCTTCAACGAACGGCTGCAGGGCTGCCAACGCGCGGGGCGTGGGCGCTGGCAGTCGAAGTCCCGCGCTGATCTGAATCTTGAAAACGGGCACACCGCTATGATGCAGAAGTGCAAGTGATTCGTCTGGTGATTCGTATTCCACAGCGGCATGACACGCATCAAGACATATGCCTAGATGCGAGCGCAGCGCGTGTGCTGCGCTCAGAAGGTCAAGACCGGTAATCGTGGCAAGCTTGCTGGCGCTTTGTTCTGTGTATAGGTAGCGACTGAAGTAACTGACCATTTCAGCTGTCGTTTCAAACACGCAGTGAGGTTCAGGTTCAAGCGCAAGACCAATGGTGGGGCCACCATCTTTAACAATGCTTATCAAGGTTGCGACAGCCACCAACAGGTGATCGGCCATTTGCTCGAAGGCGTGCCCATGCGACGCCGCGCGACCGCGAAAGCAGCCAGGCACCGTGCTGATAGAGCCGGCAATGGGGCCAATACGTTTTCCCCAGTCACTTGCGGGATCGGGAAGCAGGGCCGCGAGCACTCCCGCCAATTCTTGCGTGTAATGCACGCGTTCGACTTCCATCCAATCGGGCCGGTAAACAGCTTCTTTGACGGGTTGGCCGTGAAACGGACCGTAAGGAAAGCCGTTCAAGGTGAAAACATAAAGCTCATTGGCTTGCAGGTATTGCCGGAACTTAAGCAGCTCGTCCGGAGAAGAAATAAGGGTTTGCGTGGCCACGCGCGACAACCGCAGCCCAACGCCCATAGGTGCGTTTGGACTTACCATCTGCTTTACCGCTCGAACATGCGTATCGACAACGGTGAACACCTCTGCCCAAGTTTCAGCTGGGTGTATGTTCGTGCAGTAGGTGAGATGAACGGGGCGACCGCCGACGCTTTGGGCGTGCAGTTTCATAGCCCGCTTACTTTACCCAGTTGCGGCCCGTAGCCCTAGGGAAGAAGACGCTGCTTTCGTTTCGTTCCACTTTCGTAGCTCGGCAATGGCTTGGGCGACCAGGGCTGGATTCATGTATTTGGTTTCTTCACCGTGACCAAGGGCGGTGAGTAGAGTGACGGTTAGGTCGCCTCCCAAGTGCTCGCGGAACTCTTCCAACCCGGCCAGCACGGCAAGCTTTCCGTCGGCGGTTAACATCTCAAGCGCAGGGTGCCAGGTGGGAAGCCCAACGTTCGCAATGAGCTGTGCCACGCGTTGGAAAGCTGATTCTGACAGCTGGCCACAAAGCACAGAATATCGGGTGTCCAAAAGCAGCCCCAACGCCACTGCCTCGCCATGGCGCAGCTCGTGTTTTGTAAGCGTTTCCAGTTTGTGGGCAGACCAATGTCCGAAGTCCAGCGGCCGTGCGCTGCCTTGCTCGAAGGGATCACCTGAAGTTCCGATGTGGCGAAGATGAAGTTCTGCGCCTCGCCGAACCAGCTGCGCCAAGGGGCCTGGCTGTCCCTCGGCCAAGGCCGTTGCGTTGTCTTCAAGCCAAGTAAAGAAGCTTAGGTCACGGATGAGGGATACTTTGATTGCTTCTGCATACCCCGCGATGCGTTCGCGCGCTGGCAAGCGGTCGAGAAAATCGAAGTCGTTGATCACCGCAAAAGGTGGATGAAACGTGCCCCAAAAGTTTTTGGCTCCATAGGCGTTGACCCCGTTCTTAACGCCAACGCCCGAATCGTTTTGGCCTAAGACTGTCGATGGCAACCGAACGGTGCGAAGGCCCCGGTGGGTGATCGCGGCCGCATAACCAGCCACGTCGAGGACTGCCCCTCCCCCCACCATCACAACAAACGATTGCCGGTCCAAATGATTGGCTTGCATGGCATCAAGCAGCGACTTGAGCACGGCAGGATCGTTCTTCGCGACTTCGCCGCCAGGGACGACGAGTGGCTGGGCCACCATCGTGAACAGCGGTTCGTGCGCAGCGAAGTAACTGGCGATCCTTGCTTGCAAATCTGGCATGGCCTTGTTAACGCTGCCATCCAAGACCATCAGCACTTTGTGTTTTCGGTTGGGTTCGCGGCTGCAAAGGGTGTTCGCAAGTAGGTTGTTGCCGGGCGCAAACACATCCCGCGTGAAGGCCACCGTAAATGAATACGGCACGGAAAACTGCTGGGTGACAATGCCTTCGGCGTCAATCGACATGGGGCCTTGGGGGGTGACGTTCGACATTAGCAGCAGCAGGATGGGGCGACCACGAAAGCTGTGGATTTCGGCCCTGCGGAGTGCTTCACATCGCTCGCGGGACGATTTTTAGCAACAGTTGGCAATCGTTGCCGAAAACCAGCGATGCGGTTGGCATTTTGGGTCCTGGCGTTTGTCATTGGCGTGCTTTGCGGTGTTGCCGGGGGCACAGGCAGCGGCATAGGTCTGGCCGTCTTTGGGGTGGTGGGGGCGTTTTGGTTTGCCGGGCGCCGTTGGTGGACTCTTGGCTGTGCTTGTTTCGCATTCGCGTTGGGTATTGGCCATGGGTGGCACCAGTCCCGTGCAGCCGCACGCCGTGAACAGGGCCTTTCCGCAATGACGCCGACCTCGCGCCTTTGTGTCTTTGGCCGAGTGACGGAAACCAAGGATCCACCGCGGGTTGATGATCCGATGAAGGCTTCGTCTCGACGGTTCATCGTCACAGGGTTGATCGAGCCTGCGGGCGAGGGACTCGCGAACGTGAAGCTCCGCGTAAACGTGTTGGTTGTGCCGGAATATGGTGAGCCATTTGACCCCAACGAAGGGGACATCGTTCAAGTGTGCGGCATTTGGCAAACGCCGTTTGGCTTTTTCAACCCTGGCGCCGGTGCAGGTTGGCCGCAGGTTGCACTTAAAAATGATGCGGGCTCACTCAGGGCGACGCACGCAACCTTGGTGAAGCGGGGGCCCCGTTGGTGGCCAACGTATGTTGCGACGACTGTTCGCAAAGCTTTGTCGAGGGCGTTAAACACTTTGCCGCTTGAGCGTGCCTCCTTCTTGCGCGCGACGGTCTTGGGCGAAAGAAGCGCGGTGGATCCACAGATTGAACTTGGCTTCAAAGCGGCCGGAGCCACCCACGCGTTGTCCGTATCAGGATTGCACTTGGCAGCAGTGGCAGCGCTTTTTTTCGTTGGTTTAAGGCGTTTGCTGCTTGCTTGGTCGAAAGCGGCGTTGGTGTTTCCGGTGGTTCCTTTGTCGGCCGCCCTTTCGATTCCCGCGGTTGTGTTTTACACATTGATTACGGGAGAAGCCGTCGCTACGTGGCGCTCCGCCCTGATGGCGTGTTGTGTGTTCGCGGGCTACGTGTTGCGGCGAAAGCCCGCCATTGCCGCCAGCCTTGCGTTTGCCGCCGGACTTATCGTGGCGTCGTCCGCGTATTGGTTGTGGGACGTGTCGTTTCAACTTTCAGTGGTTTCTGTTGCAGGTTTAGCGCTCTTTGCAGGGCGTTTGGGTGCCACAACCTTCGTTAACACCGGGGTGCTCTCTCGTTGTCGTTCGTGGTTCGCCAAGGGCCTGGCTGCAACGGCCGCCGCCGGGTTGTTGACAGCGCCGCTGGTGGCGTATCACTTCGGTGAGATCACGCCCGCCGCACCAATTGGCAACTTGGTTCTGACGCCGCTGGTTGAACTGCTGTTGGTTCCTCTGGGGCTTTTGGGATCTTGTCTGGCTTTTCTCTTTCCCTCCGCAGCTTCAATTCTTCTGTGGCCAGCGAATGTTTCGGCGCTCATCACTCTTCAGGCGGCGAAGCTTTTCGCGCGCTTTGCGCCTGTGTGGCACGTCAACCCTGCTGGTCTTTGGTCAACGCTTGCGATCACCTTCGGGATTGGTTGCGCATTGTGGGCTGTGCGTGAAACAGACGTTCGGCGCAGAAAATGGATCGTCTGCGCATTGTCATTGTGGTGCTGTTCTGCGGGTGTTTGGCAGTATCGCTCGTGGCGCAACGCCCATCGTGAAGGTGTACGAATCACCTTTCTTGATGTGGGGCAGGGAGACTCAGCGGTTGTTCAGGGTCCGGATGGTTTTGTGGCAGTGATTGACGGCGGCGGCATCGGCGCAACCTTTGATACGGGCGAAAGGTTGGTGGTGCCTTTTCTAAGGCGAGAAGGGATCTCGAAAATAGATCTGGTGGTGCTGTCACACCCTCATCCTGATCATGCTTCAGGGTTGTTTGCAGTTCTCAAGAACTTCAAAGTAACGACTCTTTGGATGCCGGCAAGTACTGAAGGACCGGAGCACGACGGTTTTTTCACAAAAGGCTTAAGAGAGGTCGCGATCTCCAATGGCACCAAGGTGCCTTCGCCGCGTTCATACTCAAAAGGCACCTTGTTGGTCCAGCCACTGGGGCCGTGGGACGGTGACAACATCGCGGCCCCTGCAGGGCTTTCGGTGAATGATGCGTCGTTGTCCGTGAAGGTTGCGTATGGTGGCCGTTCGGTGTTTTTTGCGGGCGATCTTGAAGCGCCTGGAGAACTTGAACTTTCCGAACGCGCGCGGTTGGCGTTGGGAGATCCGCACAGCGATGTTTTGAAAGTGCCTCACCACGGGAGCCGTACATCCTCGTCAGTTGCGTTGCTTGATGCCGTACAGCCACGTATTGCCGTGATCTCAGCCGGACGTGGCAACCGATTTGGCTTCCCACACGTCGAAGTCATGGAGCGCTACCGCGTGCGGGAGGTGGGAACGTTGCGCACGGATCGCGATGGAGCGGTGCAGCTAGAATGGAGCGAAACGCGGGCAATTTCTGCGACGTGTTGGCGACCTCTGGCGGCCCCTTGTGCAGGATTCTAGGCGGTTTTGTGGAATCTAGGACAGAACCGGGCCAGACTTAAACTACGTAGCCAACCTAGATCTATTTCCCGCAGCCACCCGTAGGAGGAATTCATGCGTCGTGCACGCAAGATCACCCAACCTCAAGCGTCCGTTCAATCGGAAAGCTGTGTCGCGGAAGTGATGGGAACCCGTTGGTTCACCTTAAGTCCAGACACCTCGGCATCAGCGGCTTTTCGATTAGCGACAGACAAACATGTGAGCCACTTTTTGGTCGTGCAAGACGGAGGCCTAACCGGCATTGTCTGCGACCGAGATCTGCAAAACGCGGGAAGCGGCAAGCTTGTTGAGGATTGTATGACCAGCCCGGTTCTGTGCATTGGCCCTGAGACCACAGTCGAAGAAGCCACCGGTATCATGGAGGAGAATGAAGTGGGGTGCCTTCCGGTGGTGACAGGGACGTTTTTGGTAGGCATGGTGACCCGGGTGGGCCTGCAAGCGGTTCCCCGCCACAACGACAATGCCTTTGCTGACGATACCGGTGCTCCAGCCAAACCAGCTGTCGCTGCTTTGACGTGTGTTGGATGTGGCAGCACGCGACGGGTTGCTCGTGATGTGCGATCAAATCTCATCCCCATGTGCCAAACCTGCTTGGGTGGGCAACCTGTAGATGGTCGACGAAAGGCCAATTAGGGTTTAAGACACTAAGGCGCCGTCGCTAAGACCTCAGGCGCTTTAGGGAGTGCCAGTCCTGCTTGCGCGCGTGCTTGAAACCATTTCGGAATACCAACTGATCTCAGCCGGACAACGTGTCTTGGTTGGTCTGTCTGGTGGGCCCGATTCGTGGGCTTTGCTGTTGGCGCTTCACCGGTTGTCCGGGAAGTTGCAAATCACGTTGCACGCCGCTTGCGTAGATCACGGATTGCGCAGTGAATCGGCGCAAGAAGCCGCTGACGTGGCGGCTCAATGTGAGGCGTTGGGCATTCCATGCGTGGTAAGGCGTGTGGATGTTGTCGCCAAACGTACGGCTCATGTTTCCTGGCAGGACGCCGCACGCCGGGCGCGGCTGGAAGCCCTTTTGGAAGCTGCAAAATACCATGAGTGTGATGTGGTGGCTTTGGGGCACAACGCCCAAGATCAAGCAGAAACCATCCTATTTCGCATTGTTCGTGGCACCGGGGTTCGCGGCCTGGGCGGTATACCCTATAAACGGGATCGATTTGTAAGGCCCATCCTGGATGTGAATCGCTCTGAAATAGAACGATTCATTGCTCGCACGGGAATCGTGGTTGTGCGTGATCCTTCCAACGAAAACCCTCGGTATGCGCGGGTTCGGGTCAGGAACGAATGGCTTCCGGCGCTCGCGAAGGAGAACCCCAAAATCGTTGATGCTCTGTTGGCTTTGTCGGCCGACGCACGACGATTGGCTCTTGGCGTGGCGGTGTCTCCAAGTTTGGACGCCTCCCTTGGCAAGTTGGGCCTCAGCCGCCGTCAGGGCGCCGTCATCGATCGTCTGGCCCGAAAAGGGGGCACGTCAAAGGTAAGTGTTCGGGGCGGATCCGTGGTTGTTTCTTACGGCGATACGCGGTTTGTTTCCTCGCTTGAACCAGCAGCTGTCGTCTCGCATGGCCCATTGGCCCTTCCCTTGTTTCTTGGTCAGCAAGTCAAACCCTGGGGGCACTGGACCGTGACGTTTGTTCGGTCCGTTGAACCTCAGGTGGCGCCACAGTTGCCGCAGCTTGGGATCACCGTTGGTGAATTCGACTGTGAAAAAATTGTATGGCCGCTAACCTTGAGGCAACCCTGTCCCGGGGATCGCATGAGGCCTCGGGGAGCGCAGGGCTCACGCAAGCTGCAGGACCTCTTTGTGGACGCCAAGGTCCCCCAGCCTAGCCGCTCGCAGCTGCCCGTGGTGGTCGACGCTGATGGTATTGTGCTGTTTGTGCCCAGGGCCCGGCCCGCCGAAGCAGCTAGGCCTAAGCCAGAAACCAGAGATTTTCTGACCATAAGCGCAGAAAACTTCGTGATATCGCCTAAGTAACTGGCAACCTCAGGTCGTTGACGGCATCGTATTTAACAACAATACTAGCTTCCCGTTCTAGAAAGGACTCTACGTGCGTCAAAGCTATAAGACGTTTGTGCTCTGGGTAATGCTGATCTTGGCCTTTATCGTGGTCTGGCAGCTCCTTGGGCAACGACCTACGCAAAATGCGATGGGTTTTTCTTCATTTATTCAAAAAGTTGAGAGCCATCCCGAAGAAATTCAATCCCTACGCGTTCGAATGAACGGCAACTACGCTGAGTTCCAGGGCGCGTATAAGGATGGCACCCAATTTGCGACCACCGGGTACATCGGTGAAGGCTTGCTCGACAAGCTAAACAAATCGGGTGTGAACTACGAAGTGGTGCGAGAGACCGAGGGGGGATTTTGGCAGCAAGTGATTATCACTTGGTTGCCGATGATCGTCCTTGTTGGTTTGTTCTTGCTGTTCATGAGGCAGTTGCAAGCGGGGGGCGGCAAGGCAATGAGCTTCGGTAAATCTCGCGCGAAGTTACTGAATGAGAATTCTCGCAAGATTACCTTCGCTGACGTAGCTGGTATTGAAGAAGCGCGCGACGAAGTTGAGGAGATCATAGCATTTTTGCGCGATCCAAAGAAGTTCACCCGTTTGGGTGGCCGCATTCCCAAGGGCGTCTTGATGATGGGCCCTCCTGGAACCGGCAAGACTTTGTTGGCGCGTGCCATCGCTGGCGAAGCGGGGGTTCCGTTCTTCTCCATCAGTGGTTCGGACTTCGTTGAAATGTTCGTAGGAGTCGGTGCAAGCCGCGTGCGCGATCTGTTTGAACAAGGAAAGAAGAACGCACCGTGTATCGTTTTCATCGATGAAATCGATGCAGTTGGTCGTCACCGCGGCGCTGGTTTGGGTGGTGGTCACGACGAGCGTGAGCAAACACTCAACCAGTTGCTGGTTGAGATGGACGGCTTCGAATCAAATGACGGCGTCATACTTATCGCTGCCACGAACCGTCCAGACGTTTTGGATCCAGCCTTGCTGCGCCCAGGCCGCTTCGACCGTCGCATCATCGTTCCCCGCCCTGATGTGAAGGGCCGAACAGGCATTCTTAAAGTTCACACGAAGAAGGTTCCGCTTTCGAGTGACGTTGACCTTGAGGTTCTGGCTCGTGGAACTCCGGGCTTTTCTGGTGCAGATCTGGAGAATTTGGTGAACGAAGCTGCCTTGTTGGCCGCTCGAGCTGACAAAGACCGCGTGACTCACCGCGACCTCGAGATGGCAAAAGACAAAGTCCTGATGGGGCCCGAGCGCCGCTCGATGATCATCAGTGACAAGGAAAAACGGACAACTGCATATCACGAAGCTGGTCACGCCTTGGTTGGCCGCATGGTAACGAACAGCGATCCAATCCACAAAGTGACGATCATTCCTCGCGGCCGCGCGTTGGGTCTTACCCAGCAATTGCCGGAAGAGGATCGATTGAATCTGTCGTTGGCTACTGCTGTTGATCAGATAGCTGTGGCGATGGGTGGCCGCGTTGCTGAAGAGTTGATCTTCGGGCAAATCACCACCGGCGCTTCAAACGACATCCAGGTAGCGACGGATCTTGCCCGCAAGATGGTGTGCGAATGGGGCATGTCAGAAAAACTTGGTCCATTGCACTTCGGTCGCGGCGAAGAGATGGTGTTCCTGGGTCGTGATTTTAACGACCAAAGGGACTACAGCGAGCAAACGGCAATCGAAATTGACGCGGAGGTTCGCCGGATCGTTACGGAGAACTACAATCGCGCCAAACAGATCGTCGCTGACAACGTCGATAAGCTCAAGGCGCTTGCCGAAGGCCTGCTTGAATACGAAACGCTTGATGGCACCGACATCGACAACCTGTTTTCCGGCAAGCCGATGAACAGGCCGCCTGTGCCGCGAACCCCGCGACCAGTCGCTGAGGTGAAGTCCAAAGAGGAAAAGCCAGGGTTCCTGCCAGGGCGTCTCCCTGAGCCCGAGAAGGCATAGGAAACACCTACGCAGGAAACTTTCGCGGCGTTCGGTTAAACCTGAACGCCGCTTTTTTTTTACAAGTCAGCAGCCATCTGAAGGCAGAAACGCATGTTTGAAGCGGACGGTCGATTGCGTTCAGGGCGCCCCTGCATTGTGGGTGTGGTTAACCTCACCCCTGATTCCTTTTCTGATGGCGGGCGATTTTCTTCGGTGCAAGAAGCTGTGGCGTGCGGCGTGGCAATGGTGAATGAGGGGGCGCATTGGTTGGACGTGGGAGGCGAATCGACGCGCCCTGGGGCTACCGTGGTTTCCGCGGAAGAAGAGATTTCCCGGGTTGTTCCCGTTGTTGCAGGCCTGGCGGCGGCGTTGGGGTCAAGCGCGTTGATTTCTGTCGATACCTATAAAGCCGCAACCGCACGCGCGGCGTTGGCGGCGGGCGCACGGATCGTTAACGACGTGTCCGGGGGCCTCATGGACCCTAGCATTCTGGGTGCGGCCGCTGCGTTCAACGCTCCCATTGTGCTGGGCCATTTGCGGGGCGAACCCGCAACGATGATGGACAATGTACAGTTTGCAGACGTGGTGGCGGACGTGACGGCGGAGCTTTCTTTGCGGTTACAGGCGGCACGCGACGCTGGATGTCGCCACCTGTGGGTTGATCCAGGGTTAGGCTTTGGCAAGCGATTGCCTGAGAACGTGGCAATCATGCGTTCCTTGGGTGCCATGCGACGATCATTGGCAACGCCCATGATGGTTGGCTTGTCCCGAAAGCGGTTCTTGGGCGAGTTAACCGGCCGGCCCGTGCAAGCCAGGCAATACGCAACAGCGGCGGCGTTGTCCGTGGCGGTGCAAGCTGGTGTCGAGGCCTTGCGCGTTCATGAAATAGGCGCTGCTTTAGATGTTGTTGCCGTCATTGCTGGCATAAATCAGCCACCAACTGGGTGACGTAAGCGCGCCAAACGGGGTAACATCGCCCCGAAATGTCTGACACTGGCAACACGCGCAAGCTATTTGGAACGGATGGAATTCGGGGCAAAGCCAACCAGCACCCGATGACGGCAGAAGTGGCCCTACGGCTGGGAATGGCTGTGGCTCATCGGTTCAAACACAAGGATCGCCGTGGCCGCATTGTGATCGGCAAAGACACTCGTCTGTCGGGGTACATGTTGGAAAGCGCCTTAGAGGCGGGCATCGTTGCGGCAGGTGCCGACGTGATGTTGGTGGGGCCGTTGCCAACACCTGGCATTGCCTTTGTGACTTCTTCGATGCGTGCCGACGCGGGCGTGGTGATCAGCGCTTCGCACAATGCATACCAAGACAACGGAATCAAACTGTTCGCCGCAGATGGGTTCAAGCTTCCCGACGAAGTGGAAGGACAGGTCGAAGCGGTGATGGCGAAGATCGAAGCTGGCGACGAGGCTTTCGCTGCGGGAGCGGATGAGATCGGAAAGGCGTTTCGTATTCACGACGCCGAAGGCCGCTACATTCAATCGCTGAAACACGCGTTTCCGAAAGATCGCACGCTCGATGGCGTTCGGATTGTGGTTGATTGCGCAAACGGGGCGGCTTACCAAGTTGCGCCCCGAGTGTTTACCGAGTTGGGTGCCGATGTCATCGAGTTGGGAACATCACCTGACGGGCGCAACATCAATGAGCGCTGTGGTGCCTTGTTTCCGGAAAACGCTGCAGCCGAAGTGCGACGAACGCGTGCCGAGATTGGCGTGTCGCTCGACGGCGACGCGGATCGTTTGATCATGTCTGACGAACGCGGGCAGATCGTAGATGGCGATCAGATTCTCGCTATTTTAGGGCGTTTTTTGATGTCGAAGGGCAAGTTGCCTGGCAACACGGTGGTGGCCACGGTGATGTCGAACTTGGGCTTGGAACGCTCTTTGGCACAAGTGGGGGCAACCTTGGTGCGCACATCGGTGGGAGATCGCTACGTGGTTGAAGCGATGCGCGCGGGTGGCTTCATGTTGGGTGGTGAGCAATCGGGGCACATACTTTCACTTGAACATGCCAGCACGGGCGATGGCACCATGGCCGCGTTGTTGGTGATGGCGGTAATGGAAGAAACGGGCAAGCCATTGTCTGAACTGGCAAAGTGCATGACTAGGTTCCCGCAGGTGTTGGTGAACTTTCGCGTGCCGCAGAAGATCCCCATCGAAGATTTGCCTGAGTTGCAGAAGATCATCGCAGAAGTTGAAGCTGAGCTTGGCAACGAAGGCCGGGTGTTGGTGCGCTATTCAGGCACGGAAGCAAAAGCGCGCGTGATGATTGAAGGCACCGATGAGAACCACATTGCTTTGCGCGCCGACGACATCGCCCGTGTGATGCAGAAAGTCCTCGCGCCTTAGCGGCAAGGCTTATCAATATGGCCCTTGTCTTTAGCTCCGCCCAAGCACGGGCTTCCGACGCGTACGCTATAGCGACGCTGGGGGTGCCTGGCTTGGTGTTGATGGAAAATGCTGGCCGGGGTGTCGTTCGGGCGATACGTCGTGCGTTGAAAGCACGGGGAAAGTCTTTGCGCGCCAGCTGCATTACGGTGGTGTGCGGATCTGGCCAGAACGGAGGGGATGGCTTCGTGGTGGCTCGGCACTTGGCGATCTTAGGTGCCACCGTTCACGTGCGATTGGCATTGCCAGAAAATAAGGTCACAGGTGACGCGTTGACGAACCTCATGGTTCTAAGACGAATGCGGGTTGTTCCCGTGGTTGATGCGAGCGATTGCCTTGATCAAGAATCATGGGAAGCTTCTATGGCTTCGGCCGAAGTTATTGTCGATGCCGTGTTTGGCACGGGCCTTCGCTCAGATGTTTCGGGCGTTCCGGCTGTTGCAATTCGCGCGATGAACGCAGTGAGGGCGATGCGCGTGTCTGTGGATCTACCTTCGGGATTGGATGCAGATTCGGGGCAAGTTCGCGGCGTTACTGTTGTTGCAGATCTCACAGTCACGATGGCGGCTCGCAAGTTAGGATTAGTTTTGGATGCTGGCGTTACAGTGGGGCAGGTTGCCGTGGTCGGTTTGGGTGTGCCTGCCCACCAAGATCAAACGCTGCAGCCATTTGCGCATTGGATCGAAGCGGAGATGGTCGCGCCTTGGCTTCCGCGTTTTGCTGTCGATGCCCACAAAGGAACGCGGGGGCACCTTCTGTTGGTGGCGGGATCTGAAGGAAAAACAGGGGCTGCAGCTCTGGCAGGTCGTGCAGCCATGCGTGCGGGCGCTGGTTTCGTAACAGTAGCGACGACGAGGGCCGCACAATCTGCCGTTGATGCAAAACTGTGGGAAGTGATGTCGATGGCGTTCACGCCTAGTGATGACGCCACTGCCGAAAGCTACGAACAGTTGCAACTTTCACTGCCGCGAATGAAAGCGGTAGCAATTGGGCCGGGCATTCCGATAGGTCCAAGAATGGGGGAGCTGGTTCGCAAACTTGTTGTGCAATGCACAGCTCCAGTGGTTGTAGATGCCGATGCGCTTAATCTCCTAGGCCAAGATGTTGCACTTCTACAGAATGCGGCAGGGCCTAGAGTGCTGACGCCTCACCCGGCTGAAATGGCTCGGTTGTTGGGCTTGACCGTGGGTGAAGTACAAAAAGATCGACTGTTGGCCGTGCGTACGTTGGCAGCGAAGTCAAACGTTGTGGTGGTGCTCAAAGGGGCACGCACTTTGGTGGCTGAGCCCGATGGCACCGTTTACGTCAATCCTGCAGCGAACCCTGCGCTGGGAACGGCAGGCAGTGGCGATGTTTTGACAGGTGTTATTGGTGCTCTATTGGCTCAAGGGCTGTCTGCTGTTCAGGCTGCAGTTTGCGGCGTTTTTCTGCATGGAATGGCAGGGGAAGACGCTTGCCGTGAATTGGAAATGCAGTCGCTTGTTGCAGGAGATTTGCCCGACGCCGTTGCGCGCGTTCAGGCAAATCTCATTCGTAATCTCGGTTAGAGCTGCACGCCGAACGCGAATCCAGGAAACATGCGCACTGTCGTGTCGCCGTCAATCTTCGTGTGCTCTAGGATTCCAAGGCCCGTTTTGTAGTCAGATTTGTTCCACGACGATTGTAAGTTGTAGGTGGGCCCAAAGGTGACGGCCAGATGGCGCGCCACCTGATATCCCACGACAGCTCGAAACGTGCCAATGATGCTGTCGCGTTTCCCGAAGTCACTGCTGTTGCCCATTTGGGTGGCCACGATGTCGACGTCAACAAACAATGGCGTTCGGCTAGGCGTAATGTGAAAGCCAAGTCCAAAATGCGTGCTGTAGGTTGTTCGATCATCGTCGCCTTTGGTAACGCCACCGCCAAGTAAGGTGTAAAAGTGACGCGCGCCCGTTTTGAGGCTTAGGTTGGCGTGGCTTAGATCGCCTGTCCATGCAGTGAGCGTGTGATATCCGTCGCGGACAAAAGGAATGACGCCGACGGAAGCTCCTTCGACCGAACCGGCGACGTTCACGACGCCAATTTGTGCGCCTTTGACTCTTGTAGCTATGTTGACGACGCCGAGTTGTGTGCCTGTGACAGTGCCACCCACGTTGACGACGGCCAATTGAAGCCCATGAAGGTTGTCGCGGTTGACGTTCACAACGCCCGCCTGCAAACCAACAAAAGCCCCGTTGTTGTAGTTCACCACTGAGCCTTGAAGCCCTCGGAAATCTCCGTGGGACCAGTTCGCCGTTGCAAGCTGGGCTCCTTTGAACGATCCCTGCGAAAGGTTAAGAACGGCACCCGCTTGAAGACCGTGGAAGCCTTCCATTGCCATATTCACCCCAGAAGAAAACTGCGCACCTTCTCCGTACCCTCTCACCAAGTTCATTCCGGTGGAGAACTGGGCCCCGCGCATTCTTCCTTCAACGATGTTGCCTCCCAGCGAAAGCTGAACACCGCGCAGTTCATCAGAGTGTCCAAGCAATCCCAAGACAAACTTGTGACGGACTCTTTCCTCGGGGTGCCCCGACAAACGGACACCGGGCGCCGCCACCAGATCGAAAGTGACATCGCGCATGGAAGTGGTGCTTGTGTTCTTGTCATCGCCTCTCAGGGTGCTTGCGAACGCTGCGGTGGAATGAAAGTCGTTCTGTGCCAGTAGGGTGCGTTTGCCCTTTTCAAGTGTGACGCTCGTTTCAAATGGCCTGCCATCTGCATCAAGCAAAACCCTGTAAATACCGGGCCCGAGCCCCAATTCGACTGGATAAATAGGCTCTTTTCGCAGCTCAACCAAAAGTCGACCTGAAGCATCACGAACATACACGCGTCCCGCAAGCGATTCGCTTAGCACCAACGTGGCGTCGGTGGTGCGCAGGTCGGTCATGACCAAATCACCCGTGCCAGCCAATTGAATGTCGTAGGCAGGGTGTTGGGCTCCGGCGCGGCTTCGTTCTGTCCGCCTCAAAGTTTCGTCGTAAGCAAACTGGTAGGCTTCTCCCAAAGTAACCTTGCCATCGCGGCTTGTGTCTGCGGCGCCACGCAAGCCCGAAACCAAATAGTGGGTGAAGAACGCGGCACCCACTCGATCCGATTCCTGAGCAGATTCGTCGGCAGAACTTGCAGTTAGATAGGCGTGCCCACGCGCTTCGCTGCTAACGTCGCTAAGAAATGGCGCTCGCATCGCGCCGCCTTTTAGGCGAATCAACGCGCCGGAAGCGCAAGAATCCAGCACAGCGATCCTTACGTCTGCGCCAAGATCCTGGATCCACTGCCGTAACTCACGGTAGGTAATTCGATCGCTGCCTAGCAGCAATCCGTCTTCGTCTGAGTGCCCTGAGTAGTAAACGAACAGTTCTTTGCGCGTGCCTAACGCTTGTGGCTCTTGCAGCCGCGCCCGCAACTTGTCGAAGCCCGTTTCGATTGTGCCGCGACTTGCGTTTGGCAACATAACGAGGTCTCGGGAATCAAGACCACCAAGTTGCATCAACACATCGGACATTGCCTTGGCATCAGAGTTCGCGAAGCGAAGCGTGCCACGGCCTGTTCCCCCGTCGTTCGAGGATGCGATAAGCGCATAACGACGAAGGTGGGTGCCTGTGTTGGGGACGTCTGCGCGTGCTGGTCGGCAGACAAATCCGAGAATGCTAAGTATCCCTAAGATGTACATCCACACCAACGTTCGTTGTGCCACGTAGCTTGCCAAAGCGCGGGATGCTGCGAGGGATTGAGGTTTTGAAAATCGCATCACGGAAGTTCCTTTATGAAGGTGATGTGGAAGCTGGAAGTTCCTGCAGGCAAAGGCTCACCGCTGGACAAAGCGGTGGCTGCGTCGCGAGGGTCGAACGGAGTTGCGCTTGTCACTAGCCAGAAGCTTTCGAAGCCTTTGGAGGCGTCGAGCTCATAAGCGTTTGGCAGGCGGTTTTCGCCATTGGTCTTGAGGGGTGGAGCGGTGGTGCTTTCGATAGGCAAATGCATTGTGACTGCCTTGGCTGCATCGATCGAAAAGATGATGCCGAAAGGGGCTGCTTTGCCGCTGGGATCAGGCGGCACAACGTACGCCACTTGAAGCACGTCGCCTGGGTGAACGGTGTCGTTCAGGCTCAATCGCTGTGGTGCCCCTTGTCGTTTGCGGTAAACAACCAAATGCGGCTTGCTGCCTTTGATGCCGATCGTCTCGGTGCCCAGATCGCCTGTATTCAAAGTGCGCGTTGTAGATGTCGGAGCGAGGGCCACCAGAGCCAACGCGCCCAAGGCACCTAAAGCCAGCGCAGGATACAGAAAGGGGCGGGGACGAGCGGGCAGGGCCTTGGTGTTCGCGCG
>Ga0105046_10003813_pt1 | contig 23937 bp, 15 predicted proteins | sample MAT03_FD_78385 | JGI IMG/M metagenome (GOLD analysis project Ga0105046, IMG submission 78385) | Freshwater microbial communities from Lake Fryxell liftoff mats and glacier meltwater in Antarctica - MAT-03 (megahit assembly) | ecosystem: Environmental > Aquatic > Freshwater > Ice > Liftoff...
GCTGGTAAGATTAGCCGCCACGCGCTAGCGTCCGGTTGTTCGGCTTGGTAGTTCCTAATCTGCCGCTCGCCTTATTGTCGATCAAAAAAGGGGCAGATCAGAAAAGATCAAAAAAAGGGTCAGGTCTGATTGAATTGAGATCTGACCCTGTTTCGCTCGCTCGGAAGACGCAAATCTGAAGTGCGACTGGTTCGGCGAAGAATCAGAATTCTCCGAGGACTTCGCCGCCTTGCAGCGTGATCAGACCAACCAGAGTCGAACCGGCGATGTTTTCACTGAGAAAACGGACGGAGCCGTCTGCCAGCAATGTCTGCACCCCGCCTGTGTGGAATGAATACATTTCGCTGTCGTTTGTGCAGTTCATGGAACAGGTGCCGACAATGGCTGTTGCGCCGCTGCCAGTGGTGGTGTTTTGAACGCCGGCAGAATTCGCACCATCCACGCTGAAGCCGCCATTGATATCAGCCCAGCCCCAACCGTCCGCAGTATACGGTGTTCCGAATGCCACATTACCAAAGCGAGGATTATTCCCCGGCTGGCGACCGATGTACTGACGCGGTCGGCCGGAGTCTTCCGCAATCAGCATCGTGTTCGACGTGCCGTCGGTGATGTCACGAATGCGAGTTCCGCCGGGTCCGCGTCCCAATCCTCCCATGGCATCCCTTGTGCCGATGGAAGCCATGCCGCTTGCGACAATGTAGGCATTACGCACGGCATTGATGGAACCGTAGTCGCTGTAGCCCCAGATCGGTTGATCAGATCGAGCACCGCCGGTGATCGCTGAATACAGGGCCGGAGTCGGCAGCGGTCGTGAACCTGGAGTGGATGGGCAAACAAATGCAGGCACTTGAGTCGTGGTAATCAAATCGTTCGCAGGGATGAACCAGTTCAGATTGAAATTGTACTGAGCATACATGTTTGACTGCTCGATATACGGCAGAATCATCACGTTCCATGTCTGCTGAAACACGGGCGCGGAAAGATTTATGCGGCTTGCCGGAAACATCGTATAGGTGCTCTCGTAATTGTGAAGAGCCAGTCCGAGCTGCTTTAGATTGTTCTTGCATTGTGTGCGGCGCGCGGCTTCGCGAGCCTGCTGCACGGCGGGAAGCAGCAGCGAGATCAGGATCGCAATGATGGCAATCACCACCAGCAATTCGATCAGTGTAAAACCACGTACTCTGTTTTTCCGACTTTGACTGACCATGAACGACATCCTTCGAAAAATTGTGATGGGAGTTCAGTTCGTCTGAACTCACGGGGCAACCTGAAAATCTGAATCAAATGTGAGTGGAGATGACCTGGTCTTCGATCAATTGTTAAACGGTCCACCCTGCACTGCTGTGTTCCGGGGGGAGGAAGCTGTTTAGAGCACTGAGGGCTCAAACATCGGCATCTCTTCGTTGTTGGCGTTCACGTCCAGCTCGATCCCCGATGAGGCCGCGAACTGATATTGCTCGGGAAGTTTCTCGACAAAGTCATCGGAATCACCAGCACCAGGTGCTGTTGCTTCCGGCCACGAGAAAGAAACTTGATACTTGCCTTCGGGAGCACCGTCGGCGACAGCATACGTTGTCAGTTTGAACACGCCGGTCTCATCTGTAATCCCATTGGGGGTCACAGCGGCCGGGCTGGAATCGTTCACAGGATGCAGCACAACGTGAACGCCTTTTGCCGGTTTACCATCGACGCAAACGATTCCCATCACGGGATGCAATTCAATCTTTGGAGCATCACTGGGTGCCTCACCGCATCCTGAAATTAACATTGCCGTCAATAAAACTGTTGCTGTTTGCAGTGTCTTCACAATGTTGCTTTCAGGCCAGAGTCCGGGTTTTCGTGCCGAGTTACACAGCTGTGAATCGGGTTGACTGCCGCAAGTCTTGTCGCCGTTTGTTAAGATATTCTTAACTTTCGAGCTTGTCTTAACATTTTCCTGAACTGAGAGAACGGTGTGTCCCTTTCTGTGCAGTGCAACGTCGGGCACTCAACAGGAATCATGAATTGCAGGAATCCATGGTCGATTTGACCACAGGGTCCGCTTGAGCGTGAAGACAATCCCGCCGGCGCATGTAAGGCAGAACACCTTTTCCCGGGGCTTGAAGATGCCACTCCGTCGCCTATCCTTATGGCGTACAAATGGCTTACTTGCTTTGTCGGAAGGTGCGGAGTCATAATTCCGGCGTTCCGACGATGTTTTTGCGCAATTCGAACCCAGCCACTAGTCAGCACCTATGCCTGCCCGCAATCCCGGACCGAGCAATTTCTCCGTTTCCAGTTGGATGATGCCGGTTGCAGTATTGTTGTTAATGGCTGGACTGTGGCAGATTGTGGTCACGTTTCTGGTGCAGGTGCGAGGTTTGAATCCGGCACTTTTTCCGGGGCCGATGGCGGTGCTCGAAGCCGGATGGCAGATTCGGAATGACCTGTGTCAGGCGACGATGCTCACGGCGGCCGCAGCCGTTACGGGATTATGGCTGAGTATCCTCATTGGGACGGCAACGGCGTTTGTGTTTTCGCAATCGTCCATCGTGAGACGAGCGTTCTATCCATACGCGGTCCTGCTGCAGACGATTCCCATCATTGCCGTTGCACCAATCGTGATTCTGACGCTGGGGCGTGGCTTTCAGAGTATCGCGCTGGTGTCCTGCATCATCAGTCTGTTTCCGATTATCACAAATACGACGACGGGACTGCTGCAGATTGATCCCGAACTCGTGGATCTGTTTCGACTGAATCGGGCGACGAGGTTTCAGATGCTTGTTAAACTCAGGATGCCTTCCGCGCTGCCGTACCTGATTTCGGGTATTCGTATTGCCAGCGGTTCGGCGATTGTCGGTGCAATTGTTGGTGAGTTCTTCCTGAGCGCCGGGCCGACGGGCCTTGGATCTCTGATCCAGGGAAAAGTCGCGTCGTCGTTCAACATGAAAGAACTTTACGCCGTCGTAGCCGCGGCAACGCTGTTGGGGACTTTCGTTTTCGGCGTTGTCACGATCCTGGGCGAATGGCTGCTGAAAGGGTGGTTTGGCATGAGTCTGGAAGGTCGTGGTCGGTAAATCATCAGGTTTCGGGCAGCAACTTGTCAAATCCATTCAGGCCACTGTTACGGGAGATGAATGTCAGCACGCGGGCAACCAATTGAGCGTTTGCGTCGTAGCATTCGCAGCGATGACAGATTCGCAGGCTTCCGCCTGCTGCGAGGCTCTCTTTCCATCCTGCTGGCAATCGACAGGCAAAACTCTTGCCGCGCACGACAATCAGGGGCCGAATGAGTGGATTCCCCATGCCGTCCAGCCAACTCAACGGACATTGCTTCGGCCGAAAGCAATCGTTTGAGCTGACGAGTACCGTATCGGTCGGAATCAATAGCCGGACTTTTCGCTGGCTGGCGTACTGGGCGACATCCAGCAGCCCCAGTCGAATCGTTTTTTCGGCATGACTGTACGTATGCAGTCCCTGCTCTCCGGGAACAATCACAACCGACCGCGCTCCAAGATCGGCTGCCAGATCGATGGATCGTCGCGCGTCATGCGTGGCGGCTTCATATGACATGCCAAGCGATCCGGTAAAGCCGCCGGCAAAACCGAGACAGCTCACAGTGATTCCGGCATCTGCCAGAATATCGTGGATCGCATGCTCACCAATGAACAGGATCTGCTGACGCCTGACGCAGACATATCGAATGCCGCGTTGATGGAGACGCTCGGCTTCTCGAATCAAACCTTCCGCAGAATCAGACTGCAACGGGTATGCGACTGAGATGCGGGACACGAGCGGTAAACACGGCAATGCCGGGTCGTCTTCAAGAAATACATCCATGTTCGTACAGCTGTTTCCGTCGATGGAATCAATAGTGCGAAGCACCCTCCGCGCCATTTGGCTATTGGTTCCTGACCCCTTTTTTCAAATGATACAGCCAGATGAGCGTAGTGTGCAAAGATCGACTGCTGATGTAAACCATTTCAGCCCTCCAGGAGCGCAGGTATTTTTTGATTTTCCGAAGCACTCAAATGCAATGTTGCCTGCTTGACAAGCGTCTGGAAAAAGATTCGCAATCTCAGCCACTTGCGTGATCGCTCGTTGAGACCAGATCGCAGCACCACAAGTGATGTCGGATCGTCTGCACGAATCCGGAGCGCTCGTACAGACAGTTGGCTGGCGTATTCGCCGCATCCGAATACGCGGTGACTCTCAACGCCTGCGATAAGATTCTGCCGAACCTGTCCGAACCGCACCCCTGGCCATGCAGATCAGACTCGACTGTCTGTTGAGCCACACGACCTTGCCCTGTTTCGGATCTCTGAGAGGGTTGGCCGTGTGAATCGCCGGTCGAACTCAACAGTCTCGGAATCCGGCTGATCATCAGGGATGCAATCTGCCTCCGTCGGAACGCAGGCACGACACCGATGTATTCGATGCAGACATGCGTTTCTGAAGTCAGCGTGCTCGATGACGGTACTGCCACTGTGGATATCATCGGATTCCTTACACAGGACATGAGGCCCGCGATTTCCTGGTCAATGCGATACACAAACACAGTTGCCTCCAGGCGTTGCCACTGCGTGAGCAAGGCGGCCGCTGTCGGTGGTGGTCCGCTGGTCAGGTCCTCGCTGCACTCCAGAATTGCGTCGATCGCAAACTGCATTTCACGGGCAGCAGAGGGGGACGTGGCAAAATCGTAAAGCTGAAATGTGCCTTGATCCTGCGGCAAACATTGATCATTCACGGGCTCAAACAAGTCCCATTGAACAATGCAGGTCGCCTGCACAAAACCATGTTCGCTGAACAATCGCGCAAAACTCGCGTCGTCGGCAGACGCCGGGAGCAGTAAGCGAAGGCGTTGAAATCCCTCCGAAACTGCGCGGCGTTTGACTTGCTCAATCAACTTACCACAGAGTGCGCGATGAACTTCACCGGAAGCATTCAGAAACACAACGGGCTCGGAAACCACCAGGGTTCCGGTCGATTCAGTCAGATATCCGATAGCCGCACACGGACGATTGTCCCAGAGCAGAACAATGTTCGGAAACGGGGTGTCGGTTTCATGGAATGCGAATGGATTCAGATGCGCCATTATTGCGTGACAAGTTCGCTTTCAACATTGTCTCGAATTCTCTTCAGCTTCATGTCCACACTGACAACATTGACGACATGGAATTCAGAGCGCGGAGCCGTAGATTCCTTTTCTTCGCGAGTCACTGAAACAATCCACCGCGCCAGTCCGAAAGGGACGTCGGCCGAAACCCAGAATTCGCCTTCGTTGGTTGATTTACTTTCCGCACGTTCCATCACCAGTTTGCCCTTCATCCGTTTGGCTGTGATCTGCTGCCCCTGCAGGATCACCTCCGGAACGTCATTCGTGGCGATGACTTCCGGGTTGTCGTAATTCGTGAGTAAAGAAATTGTCGGATAGACACGCAGCGATGGTGTCTTGATTTCCTTGACAGCTTCTTCACCCAGACGCCGAAATCCACGAACGATCGGAAGCATGTGATTTGGGATGTCATCTGCATCGACCGATTCGGCGGTGATCTTGCTTTCCGGAATCAGCACTTTGTAAATTCTCGCGCCCACCGGACCGGGGTCGATCCCGGCCGCTCCGGCTGTGCCAGTCAACGTCTTGATCTCAATCCAACGACAGGGTTGAACTTTACCTTCGAATTCTGCCTCTTCGCGCCCCACAGACTTAATGCTCAATTCGCACGTCCAGGTGAGCGGTGCCTGATCGTCAGGCCCGGTGGCCTGAGTCAATGTACCTTCGTATTCCACAGCTTTGCCGTCTTCCGGCAAATGAAAGATCAGACCCTGAGCGTTCGCGAGCGGAGCCCCTGTCCACGAAACCGCAGCGACAGACAGAACGATTGCCAGACGGTTCAATTGCGACATAAATCCAGTACCTTCCAGATGTCATACTTCGGCAAATGACGATTCGACGGGCAGTCCGAGGAACGGTCTTTCGCTGTCTTAAGCTGCAAGAGTGTCTCAAACTCAGCATTCCGGATGCAAGTGGAATCGGCCAGACACCGCGGAAACGAGCATTCCAGGCCTGAATTTGCGGATCGGGAAAGAGAAATTGCTGACTCTACCGGATTCGATGTGCTGGAAGTTTGAACCACGAATCGACGCGAATCAACACGAATGTTAAGCATTCCATTCGTGTCGATTTGTGGTCATTCGTGGTTTCCGGTCTTGAAACCGGGCGTTAATTGCCGGACACACAGAGAACTGTACAGTCAGTATTTGCGATCCGGGGGACAAGCAAACCTTTGGCAGATTCATTTGCTGACGTTGCCTTTGGTTTGCTATGACTCCGGCGAGAAGAGGTAGATTGGCAAACAACTGGGATTCGCGGGCGTGAATGAATCGGGGTTTCGGAATCTGGTGAGCGGTCAAGCGAAGGGGGTGCTGGCATCCTCCCTGCGAATGGCACTGAGCGTCGTATCTATGGGTTACGGGCTGGTCATTTGCGTGCGTGCCGCCTTTTACCGCCGTGGCTGGAAAACCACTCGTCGCGCTGCGGTCCCCGTGATCAGCCTGGGAAATGTCACTACTGGAGGCACCGGGAAAACGCCGCTCGTGGCGATGGTCTGTAACTTGCTGCGAGAATCCGGGATACAGCCGGGCATCGTGAGCCGCGGTTATCGGTCTGTCGATGGCGGTGCGAATGATGAAAAAATGGTGCTGAACTTATTGTGTCCGAGTGTTCCGCACGAACAAAATCCTGATCGTATCTCGGCAGCGAATTCGTTGACCGTCGCTGACGGAGTGGATGCGATCGTCATGGACGATGGTTTTCAGCATCGGCGGCTGCATCGCGACCTCGACATTGTGCTGATTGATGCGACCAACCCGTTCGGCTACGGATATCTTCTGCCACGTGGTCTGCTGAGAGAACCGCTGTCGTCTTTGAGACGAGCGGATGTCGCGATGATCACAAGATCCGATCTTGTCAGCGAGCACGACCTTGCAAAGATTGAACGCCGTATCATCGACGCTGCACCGCAACTCGCAGATCGGATTCTGCACGTCGCGTTTCAGCCAACGTCGCTGCGAAGTCTCGACGGCAGCAGCATGTCACTCAACGAAGTCGCAGGGAAGTCCGTGCATCTCATGGCGGGCATCGGAAACCCCGACGCATTTCAAACCACTGCTGTTCGAGCTGGCATGAGAGTCACTGGAACATCGTGGTTTCCAGACCATCATCATTATTCGAACGACGACCTGCAGCAAGTTCAACAGCGAGCGTCGTCATCTGGTACTGAATGGATTGTGACAACTCTCAAAGATCTCGTGAAGCTGCCAACCGAGTGCCACAACATCCGCGCGTTAGAAATCGCCGCCGTATTTCCGAATCCACAACATCTGGTAGTGTTGCGAGGATTGATCAACCGAGCAACTGGACGCTAGCCCGATCCGTCCGCATCACAAGTCGAACAGAATGCGCAGCCGATCCCCAACCTCATTCATCGTTGCGGTTGTGACTGCTCCCCGGCGTTGTGCCAGTCGGTCGTGAGAGACTGACCGAACCGCTTCGCACATGATGAAACTCCTGGACTTTGTCCCCCCTTCCGGTGGTTGCAGTGCGACATGCCAGGGAATGCTCTTGTCCTTGCTGGTTATCGGCGCTATCACCACCAGATCAGCAGGACTCTTGTTGAATCCGTTCGTCGAGACAACCAGCACCGGACGTTTGCCCGCCTGTTCCCGTCCCCGTGTCGGGTTCAGGTCCACCAACCACACTTCACCGCGCAGCGGAGTTGTCATCGTTATTCCTTTCCGAGTCCGTCCTTGAGCGCCTTGTCCCACGCCTTGCGTTCAGCCTGTTCGGCTGCCCACGCCTTCTTGTCCTTCCGCAGTTCTCCATACGCTTGAGAAGCCTGTTCCAGGAATCGCTGGCGACGAAGAGCCTCAATCGCCTGTTCCAGGACAAGAGGCATCGACGCACCCAACTCCTCCGACAACACCTTCAATTTCCGGTGGCTTTCAGGGTTGATGCGAACCGTGGCAGACATCGCTGTTTCTCCGTGAATGATTCCATCGTGACAATCAAATTAAACGTCTCAAAGTATACATAACCGTATTCAAATTGCCACACATAATCCGAACGAACTTACCCGGCATCATGCTTCTTGCTGTTTCTGACGCATTGAAACAACAGTCGTTCAGAATGCTCCCCGACGCTGATACCGCAGGCACGGGCGGACATGGGTACGAGGCTGTTGGCAGAAGATAACCTACACAAGAAGGCACAGTTCAAACGCTGGATTTGTTTGAGAAAGGGCCAACCTTATGGAAGTGGGCCCTTCGTTTCGCAGTCAGCCGTTCGACTTCAGCTCGAATTGAATCAGGTGAGTCTCTTAAAGCAAGTCGCTGGATCCACAGCAGAATCCTGATGACCGTGACGGCTACCTGTGTTAGAATCATGTCAACAGTCGAACATCACACATGAGTCTTAACATCAACCTTCCACTTTGATGGCAGACGGGTGCGATGATTCAAAAAAGACAGAAGACAATATGTCCCATAAGTCGTATAAGACCTATTCTGTTTTCTTTAAAAAGGGCTTCACCGATGACATCTGGTTTCATCCCACCGCACGGCGGTTACCAGGATCTGCTATCCTATCGGAAGTCGCTGATTGTTTACGACGCTACAGTCCAATTTTGCAAACGGTTCCTGGACAAACGGGATCGCACGGTTGATCAAATGGTGCAGGCGGCTCGATCGGGCAAGCAGAACATCATTGAAGGCAGCATGGCTTCAGGAACTTCCAAAGAAATGGAAATCAAGCTGATGAATGTTGCCCGTGCCAGTCTGGAAGAATTGCTCGAAGATTACCGTGATTTTCTTCGAACGGATGGGGGTGCATTGTGGGACAAAAACAGCAAAGAAGCGCAGTTTGTTCGCAAACAGGGAAGGAAAAAAGATGAGTCGTATATGTCCTATCGGACGTATCTTGAAACCCGGCCCGGCAATGTTGTATCCAACATCATCATCTGCCTGATTCACCAGGCCAACTATCTGCTGGATCAGCAGATCCGGCAGTTGGAACAGGCCTTCCTGAAAGAAGGCGGCCTGCGTGAAAGGATGTCAAAGGCCAGACGACAGGCCAGGGGGGATTAACGTCATCGCGGTCAAGTGTATGGCACCCGCTGTTGTTCCCTATGGCACCCGCTGTTGTTCCCAGCACCCGCTGTTGTTCCTCGCTGACGCTTCGGGCTACAAAACACTCGTTTTCCGCGTGATGCCAAACCGCTCACTTCGCATCCAGATCCTCGATGTCGCTGCCGAGTTTCGGATCATAGACGATACGAATGTCAGCGGCGTTCAGTACCGGATGGGCTTTGACAGAGTAGCGGATAGATCCGCCAGCGGGATTCCGGCCATAATATGCCATCAATGTGATTGGTTCGTCGGGCAGATCGGTCAGACTGAAGCGACCTTCCTCGTCGGATGTATTCCATGGAGGTTCGCCATTCCTGCGGCGATACAGATCTCCAGGAATTTTCAGACTCGCACCGACAGTGATTCCAGGTACGGAGTTTCCTTCCGGATCAACCACTTTGCCGCTCAGTCTCTGCTGATTCGTTACCAGCCGAATGTCAGGCACGTGGATTGTTGCGTGCGACTTTACCGTAGAACCGAACTTTTGGCTCATGTCTCGGATTTCGATATATCCCGGCACAATGATTTCAATCTCATAAGAGTCCCCTTTGAGCAATCCATTGAACGTATAATTTCCGGCCACGTCAGTGTTTTTTTCGGAGACCATTTGGAACTTGTTCGGCACCCCGTTGTGTGGAAGTGACTTCATGAGTCTGACTGTGACGCTCTGAGCCGGGTCCCCGTTCTTGATCAATCGACCGGTGAGCGTTGCACCCGAGTACATTTCTAACTCGATGTTTTCAATAAGGCGGTCCGTGAATTTCTCGTTGCGATTTCGGTAAATCACTTGCTCGGCTGAGCCTGATTCGGTCCATGAGGAAATCTGCACCGAAGAATATGGTGAGAACCCGCTGAAGTGGAACCGGCCTGATTCATCAGTCAGCGTCGCTGCTCGGCGACCGCGTGGTTCTTCGTTTTCTGCTTTCACGACGACGCCAGCCTGCGGCTTTCCTTCGAAGTCGGCCAATACGCCATTGATGACCAAGCCGCGTCCAAGTTTGATTACAACATCGTCAGCCACACGTTCTTCAATGACTGTGACATCCACCGAGTTTGCAGAGCCAACCGTCATTCCCGTGGAAAACTCGTGGTCTTCAAAGTAGCCATCGACGTCCCCGTACAATTTGAGTTTCCACTCACCCGCCACAACTGGCAGCCGGAAGATGCCGTCCGTGCCGCTGACGGCCAGGTTTACCGTTGAATTTGGCATTACTGCGTCGGTTGAATCAATTCGCCATCCCCAAACATAAACCCCCACGATTGCGGCTCCTGTGTCCTGGTCTACGACCTTTCCTGTGAGCCATTTGTGTTCAACAAGTTTCATCTCAACAATCTGAGATTCCACAGGTTGTATATCGACTACCTGTACCACCCCAATCGCTGGTGTGAGCGGATCTGAAGAATAGTAAACCTGGTGAATGCCGGGTTTGTGGACTCCTAATACTGCGATCCCTTCGTTGTTGACTCGGGCAAACCCGCCAAAGCCCCGGTCTTCGTCAACCGCTTCCACGATTCCACCTGCGACCGGCTTCCCATGTTGGTCACGAATCCGAATCTGCACTCGCGCTCGCGGCGTCAACGAAACGGTGATCGGATTTCGATGGACTTCCACTGCGGATCGTGAAGAAGGGATTTGATACAGGATCGTCTCGAAGCCACCTTTACCAGTATCGATGTAGAAATAGCTCCGCCCGCCGTTTTCGCCAGTGCAGATCAATGCGACACGGTAGTTCTGCGGCAGGTTTGGAATCCGGAATTTGCCGTTGTTGGTCGTCGATCCAAATTGGACTTCGGACCAGAAGAGATTCAAGTCGCCAGTATCTTCGAGATCTGGATCAACGTAGTTCGTGCTCCTTGTGAATCCATGAACTGTCAGTTCTGCATTTTCAACAGGGTTCCCGGCGTCATCGACAACGATTCCTCTGACGTCAGCCTCCGGTGTCAGGCGAATCTGTTTTTCGGTGTTTTCGAATGATTCGACTGGTTCCCACGTCAGTGCTTTTCCAGTTCCCCAGATCAATAGTTCAGCACCCGAAGTTCCGGCACGAAGCTTGGCAACCGTGTCGGTCATGCGTGGAGGAATTCCGATGCTGTTGAAAGCGAAACGTCCCTGATCATTTGTTGTCGTCCGGGCCAAAACGTCTGGAAATCTCCTGAGGTTGGATTTGTAACGAGATCTGGAAGTGGCTTTATCACACAAAACTACTTCCATTCCAGCCAACGGCTTGCCATCTGTGTCAGTGACAATTCCGGCGACGCTGATTGCGGGATCCGCAGGGGAAGGGTCTTTGCTGACGATCACCTCGTGCAATTTTTCCGATTGAACAGGCTCCGCATCTGCACCGTTTTGCCCACTCTCTTTCGCACTCGTTTGTTGTGCCCGCGTCGGTTGGGCGGTTGCGATGGCAAGCCCCAGTACCGTGATGCTGGCGACGATCACGGAGGTCAAAACTGGGCGGGCAGCTCGTGGACGCGACGAAGACATCAGCCAGCGCAACCGAGACTCCAAATCTTTTTTACCGGCCATCGTGGATGCGAATTGCTGTCGCTGGGTCTGGCATCGTTGCACGACTTCCAGGAGACATTGAGCATACGTTTTGACATCAATTGCAGACCTTTGCAACGCCCATTCGTCACAAGCGCGCTCCCGCAGTCGGCGAACGTCCTGCACGCAAAGCCAGGAGAGTGGATTCGGCCAGCACACGCAGAAGACACCTTGAGCGAGCATATCAGACCACGCATCGCGGCGAGCGATGTGGCCCAATTCGTGGACAAGCGTCGCTTCTCGCAAGGCCGCATTCCACGTCATGAAATTGGACGGCAACACGATGATCCAACGACCAAGCCAACAGGCCATCGGCATTGCATCCGGCCCGGACAGCACGACCCTGATGCGGCACTTCAGTCTCAGTTGCGATGCGGTCTCCTCCGCCTGAGTCACGATATCACTAGGGGCGACAGTGCAGCGTTTCACGAAAGCGAACAGCCGTATCAGCGAAACCAACAAACGGCAAATCAACAGACTCGCAACGACAAACCACATTGACACGCCGAGGTCTGCCCATTTCCATGATGTTGCAGAAACAGGACTTGCAGACGCTGCCGTGCCACTGGGCAAAGGATTCGGTTGTGATGACTGCGACTGAAGCGGGTTCGCTGCCAATGATGGATGAGTGTCCGTCCTGCTGGTGATCGCTTCTCCGGGAATGGATGATTCGAAACTGTCGGTAATTAAAGACTTTAGATCGAACGCGGGAAACCCACCAGATTCGGAAGCGTTTTCGCCAATCTCTACGGGCGACGGATCGACTTTCGTGCGATCAACTTGTGCAGTCCCGGCCGCAGGTGTGTTTTCCACTTTGATGAGGGCAATCGACATCCATGTCGGCTGAGTCCACTGCCAGCCAGGCACTGTCATGACAATCAGCGGGAGCATCAAAGTGCAAGCCAGCGTCATCACCAGCGCGCGGTGCGCCATCGCTGCGGATTTCCGTTCCAGCAATCGAGCTGGCAGGTATCCGGCAGCCAATAGTAAGGAGACACGTATCGCGAGGCTCAGCAATTCTGCAGTGAACATTGTTACTTGCCTTTCACGGGAATAATCAAATCTTCCACGGACGATGTGGCATGCACGCCAAACGATGATTCACTCAGCATCTGATACTTCAGGTTGTCCGCGGCAATGACCAGGTCGCGACTGCCGACACGGATTTCATAGGTCTCGGGTGGTAATCCGGCCGCTTCGAATGAACCATCGCCGGCCACTGGAATTTCGATCAGATCCCATGCTGGCTCACGCCCCAATGACAGCGTCAAATTCTCAGGCAGTGGTTTTCTATCGATTCGCTCAACATGACCTCGAATCGAAATCGGATCGGACACTTCCAGACTTCCGACGTCACGAGTCATTCCGGACTCCGGCACTTTAAACTTCTTCACTGTCAGGATGTGATCACTGGCTGTCCGTTTCGCATCGCCAACCACGGAATAGATGCAATACTGCTGAGCAGGTGGCAGATTGCGAAATTCGAATGCTCCCTCGTTGTCGGTCACCGCCGAGACGGCTGCGATGAAGATGCCGTCCCCGGCCGATCGATTCAACTGTACGACGGCAATGGTCATGTTCGCCACCGACTGTCCACGATGCACAAGGTGACCTGTCACTCGTGCCCCCTCCTTCACTTCGAGATCAACAGCTGCGGCTCCGGGTTCCAGCAGAATTACTTGCAGACCGCTAAACCCGTTGCCGGTGACTTCAATGTCCAGTGCCAGAAAATCGGCAGGCAGCAGCATCGCGAACCTACCTTTCTCGTCGGTCACCGTGGGTTCAACACCATCGACTTGTCCCCACCATCGTTTAACACCGGTCTTTGCTCCGTACGGTTCCACGAAAGCTCCTGCGACTGGGATACCCTGTTCGTTTTTTACGACGCCTGAGATGACTCGTTTCGGATCGATATCATCGGCCAGCGGATGCAGCACGATGTTGACAGGTGTTTCAGAAGGTTCAATGAGCTCTGTCTGTTGTGTTTTTCTTCCGGGTGCAGCAATCACCAGCCGAAACTTCAGTTTGACATCAAGTTTTTCCAGTTTGAACTGACCAGCATCGTCCGTCTTTGACCATTTGCCACAGTCGAGATAACAACTGGGACAAAAAATCCCGCGACCAACTTTCGGGGCGGCGGTGGAGATATCAACGCGCACACCAGGCAAGGGATTGCCATCCGGATCTGTAACTTTACCCACAAGCGATGGGCGTTGCGCAGCAGTTTCATCGGATCGCGATGTGCTGCCTGATATCTGCAAGGCCAGCAGGATCAACAACGCTCGAGCGTACATCATCGCCCTTTCTTTTTCTGAGCTTTTGGTTTGGCCGCGTTTTTCTTCGCTGCATCAGCGTCGTCAATCACCGCTCGAAGTTGCGCGAGATCTGATGGTTCAAGCTGCAGAGTCGGGTCGCTCAAGTGAGCGGCAATGGCATCCTGCAGTGATCCACCAAAGAACACATTCAGAACTCGATGCAGCGCCGATCGTCCGGCCGACTTCTGTGAACTGCACGGCGAATAGATGTATTTGCGGCCATCCTGATGATGTTGCACCAGACCTTTGTCTTCGAGCAACCGCAGCATCGTTCGCACGGCGGTGTACGTTGGCGGTTCCGGCATGAGTTCATGAACGGCGCTCGCCGATGCTTTCCCAAGGCGAAATACGATGTCCATGATCTGCCGCTCGCGCTTGCTGAGTACCGTTTCAGCCACTGGCAAATTTTCCTTTCACATGTCCTGCAACATTGAGCCACTATTAATGCCGTTTTTTTGGCATATGCCAGTTTTTTAACACTTGGAGATTTGCGTGTCAATACAGTTGCGCAGAATTACGATCGTGCGACTTTGCGGCAGCGGCGGGAAGTATAGGCTTTGCGCAGTCATCATTGATGTGAATTGGCGAGCGGTGGGTGTCAGCCCACCGAGTTAGACGAGGATCTCGGGCGGCTTACGCCGCTCCGCTCGCCGGTCACACACTACTTGTTGACGAACTGCAGCTCAGATTCGTTCAACGGCGGATCAAGTGTGGCGTCATATCTGACTGACAGATCGTAGCGCGCCCGTTGATAGACCGTATCAAACACTTCCTGCAGCGGGACGACAGCGTCGGCATCGCCACGGTTGAGTGGGATTGGAATCGGCGGCAGTTTGTCGCGAAGTGTCCATGCGTAAACCTCGCAGCGTGGCCGACGATTCGCTCGACTCACGATCGCGTAAAAGTCGCCTGGAGGAAGAGACCCGACCACCGGTAGCCGCATGCCGCCCCGCAGAAGATCCAGTTCAACAAGGTGCGACGTACTCGCCAGAAATTCTCGTCGCTTCGTCAAGTACTCTCGCCGACCGTCACCGCTGCGTCTTTTGTTCGCGGGTGAAAGCAGTTCGATCACAGTGACGACCTGCATCGTTTCACGATCACGGACAACGAGGTATGTTTCAAACCGTTCGATCGGCATTGGGAGATCACATTCCACTGCGATTGTTCCTGGTGTCTGTGACAGGATTCCCGTGGCAGGGCCCGAATCGACCGCAATGACAGCAATATCCGCCCGACGCATCGTCTCCGGCTCTTCGCCAACACGTTCTACATAAACCCGCCGTTCAACGCGGATGAGGTAGTCCGGTTCCACGGCGGGACTGAGGCGATCGGCGAAGGCCGTCATGAGTCGTGTGTGGAAATCCTCCCATTCCTGTGCCTCCAGAAATGGATCCATGCCGGGGAACGGGGATGGCATTGCAGATGACTCCTTGATCAATTCAGGCCATGAGACCTACGAATGAGTGCGGCAGCTACGAACGGCGCGTGACTTGAAAACTGTTGCTCATTCTATTGACACGGGCGTCCGTATAGAAAGGTTACGCAGAATTTCGGGAACAAAACGTCCCGCCAAAACGTCCATGATGGGTTTGCTTTTGCACACGATGGCCGTCTTTGTCTGCGGCTTCCTGACCTAAACTTGCGCGCGGCAGCCCCGGTTACGGACCGATTTGCACCAGATAAAATGTAAATTCGGCGCAATCCACTTAAACTACCACTCGTTGATGATCAGAAAATGAGTAACGATAGCGTGATGTAACGGGCGGCGCGTTCAGAACTGCCCTGATCTCAGATAACACAAGGTCCCCGGTATGAAACGATTCCCCTGCAATTTCGGCTTTTTTTTTCTGCTGATCTCCATGGTAGCGACTAACCATTCGGGATCAATCGCGCAGGAAACGCCGGAGCCCGGAGCCGCAGCAGTGGTACCCGACGAAGCGGGCGAAGCAGGAAAGCCTTCGCTGTCGGAGAAGTGGGATCGTCTGATTTATGTGCCGTTTAAAGAACTTCAAAAGGTGTTCGACAACCAGGACGCCTCGGTGGTCCTGCCGTATGCTGAATATCTCGACCTGATGAAGCGTGCCCTGGCGGCTGTGCCGGTCACGACCGGGAATCAGGATGCGATCATCACGTCGTCGTTATGGTCCGCAACGGTCGAAAAGGATCTGGCACGGGTTACCGTGGAACTGAAACTGAACGTGCTGAAAGAAAACGGTTGGGCGACATTGCCCGTTGCATTCGGAGCGGCTGCAATTGGGAAGGTCGAACCGGCAGATGAGTCAGTATTGCTCAAGGGAATCGGGCAGGGGCAGTACGAACTTCTCGTCAAAGGTCCCGGAGAGAAAACAGTAACCCTGGAATTGCTCGTGACCGTATTGACGTCTCCGGAGGATCGATCGTTCGCGATTCAATGTCCTCCGACAGGCATCAGCGAACTGGTCGTTACCATTCCTGAGCCAGACCAGACCGTTCGCATTGCCCCGCTGCAGGTCTTGTTGCCGACCGAAGGGCTGGCAATTGAAGGCAAGACGATCGCGAAGGCCAGCCTGGGTTCCACAATCCAATTTGAAGTTCACTGGAATCCACGAGCGGGTTCCAGGCCGGTGATGGATCTGTTGACCAGCGTGACCAATCAGACGAACGTGCGCATTGAACCGGGATTGATGCAATCCCGCACGGTGCTGAATTATGAGATTCTTCGCGGAGAACTTCGCGACGTGACCGTGTGGGTTCCGAAGGATGCGCGAATCATCGATGTCGTCTCTGCCGCCGGTCGTATCCGATTATGGACTGCAGAAGCTGTCGGTGAAACGCATCAGATCGTGAAGGCCGAGTTGCTGGTTCCGGCGACGGAGAAATTCCAGATCGAAATCCAGACGGAGCGTGCCATCGAAGGCGATACGCTGCAGTTGATCGGTAAGTCGACGGACGGCAAGTTGCACGGAGTTCACGCAGATGCGGTTGTGCGCGAGGCCGGGCGGCTCGCGATTGTGACTGATCCGTCGCTGACAACCGTTGTGAAGACTCAGGTGGGTGTGAAGCAGGTCGATGCCGGTGAGGCTTCGAAAGGCGAACAGGCTGCGAATGCCGCTGCGGCAAATACCTGGGAATTCAGCGGAATGAGCGGCCAGTTTGTGGTGCAGATCAAACCGGTTGAACCACGACTTCTGGTGACTCACAACGTGCAGTATGTGTTCCGAGATGACGAACTGCGACTGCGATCAGTGCTCAAATACGAAGTCGAACGGGCTGGAGTGTTTCAGTTGTCGCTCACGGTTCCGGAATCGCTGACCATCGACAGCATTTCAGCAGATGGCATGAGCGAATTCAATATCGATAAAGGCAGCGGCAAAGTCACGCTTTCGTTGACCCAAAAACGCATGGGGGCTATCGAAGTCACCGTGCAGGCTCATCAGGCTTTCGATTCGTCCGCGGATAATGTGGAGATGGAATTGCCGATCCTGACGCCCGCTGGAGTCGAACGAGAAACCGGCGTCCTGACGGCCTACGCTCCCGAGTTTCTGGATGTCATCACGGTCGATGAAAAGCTGGTGGGGCTATTTCCGTCGCGGGATGCAGCGGTCGAGCAGCTACCTCGTTTGCGAAACATCGCGTCCTGGAATTTCACGCGACGCCCGATCGCGCTGTTTGTGCGCACGGCCCCTCGACCTGCTCAGATCGCGGCGACCGTTGGCACGACGGTTCATGTCGAACCGGAAATCGTGAAGCAGAATGCCGTGGTCACTTTTGACATTCAGAACGCGGGGATTGACACACTGCGAGTTGCCGTACCGGAAGCTGTTTCCAACGACGTTCGCTTTCGGATCCTGTCGCCCGGCCACACAATTCAACAGCGAGACAAAGCACCTCAGGCGGAAGACGGCTGGGTAACATGGACGCTGGTTTTGCAGGACGAGACAACGGGCACCGTTCAGCTCGGCGTCGATTGGGACGTCACGCTGGCGAAGGAACCGGCTGGCGAGCGGGGCGGCGTCAGCCCCCCGGTTCGACCTGCGGCGGGCACTCCGGAAGCGGCGCTCGCGGCAGATACTGCGGCGGCTCAGTCAAGTGCCCTGCCCGAACAAACGTTGGTGGTCGAACCGCCGCGCGCGCTGCTACCGTTTACGGACGATCAGGCGAAACGACGGCGCGTCGTCCTGACACAGGTTCGCGGTGAAATTCGTTTGCTGCGACACGAATCATTATCGATCACTGCGGACTCTCAGGGCGAAACCACTGAAGCCATTGATGTTCGTGAACTCGAATTCATGGAACAGGACGGATATCTGGCCTATCGCTATTTCGCCCAACCAGCATCCGCGACGATCCGGATTCGCAAGCATGAAATTCACGAAGTCGCGGCAACAGTGGTGTCGCGAGGGGCGATCGAAGTCGTCACGGAACGTCAGGCGTTGGCGTCATGGCGTTGCCGATTCCGAATCACGACCAGCGAACGCCAGCGTTTGCGAGTCGATCTGCCGCTTGGCTGCGATCTGCAGGCTCCGTTACTGAATGATCAACGCACAACGATTGAGAAAGCCACCGATGTGCAGGCCCCTGATCAGTGGGAAGCGTATTACGTGAACATCAGTCGCAGCACAACCTCCGATCAGGAATTCCTGCTCACTCTGCAGTTCCGTAGTCCGATCGTGGATGAAACCGCTCGGCCTTATTCGGGGCGTGGCGGTTTGCAGGGATTGCATCTTCCATTGATTGGCGAAAGTGGTGGTTCGACCGTAGTTCAGCAACTGAAAGTCGCGCTCTGGGCTCCGGAGGAGATTGCGTTCCTCGGCGATCCGGACTTGTGGACTCAGGAGGGAGCAGTATCAGCCTCTGTGATCAGTCCGCTGAGATCACCTTCTGCCACAGCTGCTGCGGCAGCTGTGAATGACTGGATCGATCCACAGCACGTCGCATCCGGAGACTTTCCGACGCAGGGCAGCGTTTCAGTGTACCGAGCTGTCGGTCGTCAGTCTGCGATTCAGGTTACCTGGTGGAATCGTTCGTACTTGTTCTGGATGATCAGCGGAACGCTTGTCGTGGTCGGTCTGATCCTGCGTCGCACGTCGTGGGAGAACCGCACTACGTTGGCTCTGCTGGCCGCGTTCGCCGTCGCATTGTTTTCACTGAATGGCAGTAATGCGACACCGCAATACGTCGCGATGGCCTGGCCGGGTATTCTCGTAGTGGGTGGAATCTGGCTGACCGGGTTGCTTATCGGGCAACGCAATGGGAGTGATGAGAGTCATGGGAATCATGAGTCGAAGCAGCCACCAAAGTCGCCGCCACCAACGACAATGAATGCTGGTAGCCAACCGTTGCCGCCGGGAACTGTTGTTCCAGCACCCGAGGTCACAAAGATCATGGATGACCTGATGGGAGGTGCGAAATGATACGAAATCTCAAATCTCAAATTTCAAATCCGATATCCGTCGCACTTCTCACATTACTCTCATTCTTCACATCCCTCCCATTCGCAGCAGCGCAGGATCCGCAGCAACCCAACGAACAATTCATTCCTGCCGATCAGCTCGACACGGTGTTCGATCGTGACCGGCGCGGCGTAATGATGAAGCGGGAAGAATTCCTCTCACTTCTGGAGAAGGCTCGCGCGAATGCGGATCATGAAAATATCCCGATTCCCATCATCACTCAGCAGGCAAATATTACGGTAACGCCTGGAGATCAACAGGCTATGGTGCAGATGGAACTCAAGATCCGGCAGTATGCCGAAGGCTGGCAGATGCTGCACCTTCGAGCTGGAAATCTGCTGGTTGAGAAATTCGAAATCGACGGGGAGCCTGCGCTCATCGGGCGTGATCCCGCCGATCCAACGGCCCTGTTTTTTGCGCACGACAAGGTCGGTGCATTCACAGCCAACATCACGATGTCCACTCAACTTGCGACCCTGGGCAGCGACCGCACGGCCGCCTTTCAGTTACCAGTCGTGCCAGCGGTACAGATCACGGTCAATTGTCCGGCGGGGCGACATCTGCTGGTGAATGATCTGAAACTTGATCGACCTGCCGACGACGCTGCGGTGGCCAACTACGTGGTTCCTGTCGGCAATGCGCCCGATATACGTCTGCGCTGGGTGGTGCAGCGGAAAGACATGGAAGCTCAGACTCTGGTGTTTGTCCGCACGGACGGACAGCTTCAGGTCCAGAAAGAAACGCTCCGCTGGGATAGTGATTCCCGCGTCAGTGTCTTCGGCGGCACGATCAACAAAGTCGTCGCGCGAGTCCCCGCGCGACTGGAAGTGACGAGTGTCGAATCGACGGGCCTTGAATCGTGGACCCTGGACGACGATCCGGACGACGCGGGATACACACGAGCTACGTTGATTTACCGACAGCCGTTTACGAACGATCGCCTGATCAAAATCAAAGCAGTCTCGGCAGCCGGTGAAGCTGCCATACTGAAGATTCCGACTCTGCAGTTTGCCGAAGTCACGGCACACACGGGTCGATTCGTGGTGACTCATGAAGACGGCCTGCGACTGGTGTCTGAAACCGGCGGGGGCGTCCGACGGGTTTCCTCGGCGGAACTGGGACTTTCGAGAGATGCGTCCGTATTTGATTTCTGGTTGCAGGAGTTTGAACTGACGGTCGCTGCGAAACCGCGCAATCGTGAATTGTTCGTCGAATCCAGCGCCTTGCTGGCAATCGACGATACAACGGCCTCGTACAGTGCGACACTTGTTGTCGAAACGCTCAACGCGCCACTGTTTGAGTTGCTGATGAATTTACCCGCCGACTGGCAGTTGACGAGTGTCGAAGCATCTGAAATCTCAAATCCGAAATCTCAAATTGCGATCCCCTGGACTTCGACCAGTGAACCCAATCAAATCCTCGTGCGGCCTGCTCAGCCGATCACACCTGGCCAGTTGCTGACGTTGGTACTGAAGTTGACTCGCACGATTGCTGATCCTGACGCCGAACAGAAACTGGCTCTGCCCGTGGTCACGGCGGCGGAGACTACAACCGTGGGCGGATCATACATTGTGCGATTTGCGGATGACCTCACTGTCGCACCATTGTTGTTGACAGGTCTGACTCCGATTGCCGGCAGCGGCACTGAGCAGGTTTTTCAGAATCTCGGCACGACTGTCTCAGGCGAACTCTCGATTGTGCGGAAGCCGTCTCAGTTGGCAAGTCGATCAGTTCTGAAGTCATGGGCTGACAGTCGGCAGCAGTCACTGGATGCCGAGATTATCACGGACGTGCTGAACGGCACGATTCGCACGCTGACGATTCGGCTTTCGGAATCTCTGGGTCCCGATGTGCGATTTGCAGTTCGCAATGTCGGGCCGGTACCGGGAATTCAGCAGACTCGCGCGATTCGACCGGTGACCATCATTGAACAATCAGCCGGAACACCGGCGGACGGCTTGCGTCCATTTACGCTGAAGCTGGATCACCGATTTTCCGGTTCACTGTCGCTGCATACGTTCGTGCAGCAACCGCGGACCGATGCAACTCCGATTCCGGCACCGGTCGTGCAGGTGCAGGACGCCGTTCGGCAGCACGGCGTGCTGGTGTTTGAAGCATCGCCCGAGCAGCAGCTATCAGTCGGTCCGGAAGTCAACTCAATCCCCGGGTTGTTTGTTGCCGATGCGGGAGTGGTGGATGCTCCTGAGGTCTCAACCGGTCGCCGAGTCGCATTGATCTATCGCTTTGTGCAGCCGGGTTACGCATTCCAGGTGAATGAGACTCGCTTTGTGACCAACGCCGTTCCGTCTGCGGTGTGCGAGCAATTGGCGAACGTGTGTACTCTGAATGATTCAGGCAGCATCCAGCGCTGGTGCCAGGCGAGGATCCGTTCAAGCGGTGTGCAGACGCTGCGATTTACGTTGCCGGAGGCTGAACGATCCTTCCTGTGGTCGACGATGCTGAATGGAGAGGCTGTGGAAGTGCGTCGCGATGGTGGCGATTATCTCGTCGCAATCCCGACGAACTCCGAAAGTCAGGAACATGTGCTGACGGTGCTGTTTGAATCCGATTCCCTCAAGAGCGGAGCCTTCGGACAGACGGATCAGGGGCCGGTTCAGTTTTCGATCGACGCCGGCAAGTTGCAGGCGATTCCGATCGACGTACTGCAGCAAACATGGCGAGTTCACTACCCACAGTCATCGTTGCTGGTCGATAGCGACGGTCAGTTCCGGCCAACATCCGGCGTTGATCAACCCGGCTGGCTGGCGTCGCTGGGCCATATTGCATGGCCGGAGGCTTCAGATCTGCCAAGGCGACTCATTCCGCTGGCGATTTTCTGTCTGGTGTTGTTCGTACTGACAGTTGCCGTTATCCGACGGCGATGGATTGGTGTCGCAGGATTGTGCATCGTTCTATTACTGGGTTTTCTGCTGCTTCCGGCCGTTCAACCGGCTCGCGAGGCATCGCGCAGCATGATGGCGATAAATGACGCAAGAATGCGCCAACTTTCAGAAGGGGATTCCGTTGCTGCCACAGCATCACCTGCTCCAATGATGCCTCCGGGCGACGCGGGATGGAGTGAAGAATCGATGCCACTTTCCGATGAGTTTGCAGCAGGCGGACCGCCGGCACCGGGTGGCATGGGCGGCCTTGGCGGCGGAACGGGTGGCGGCAGATTTGGCGGCAGATTTGGCGGACTCCCAGGAATGGCAGGGAATGAAAACGCAGAAGGGCTCGTGGCTGAAGATTTTGACCGTGTCGCCGGTCCGGTACCTGCGTCTTGTGCCATCGCGGCAAACGATCCGCAGTGTGCCGCGCCGGCCGAGCCTGCGGCGGCAGCACTTTCTCCAGCAGCACAGGAAAGCGGAAGTTCGTTCGATGTTGCATTCGGCAGTCGTCAAACTCAACTCACGAAGCCCCAGAAAGGCATCGCGCGCCTGTCGGTCAATGTGAATCTCGACGTGCCAGAGGACTATCAGACGCGAGAATTCGTTTCCGTGGCTGATTCCGTGCATAGGCCGTCGATGTTGAGCCTGGTGGTGCAGCGCCGTGGGCAGATTTCCGCCATTCGATTGGTGGCAGCGTTGGTTGTGATTCTGCTGGCATGGCGGATGAGGTCGGCGTTGCTGCTGTGGAAGCTGACTCTGGCGATCACGATGCTGCTGCTTGCTGCGGGCCTGTCACCTCTTTTATCCAATGCATGGCAAAGCGTCGTCGATGGAGTGGCGTTGGGAGCACTCGTCAGCGTAGCCATGGCGCTGGCCACTTCGTGCTGTCACAGTTGTGGTTGCCTGCTGACGCCGATCAAATCGCTGATGACGAACGGCTTCAAAACGGCATCGACCAGTTCTATGCTGCTGTTCGCCGTCGCGATGACTTCGCACATAGCACAGGCTGCTGGTCAGGAAGCAACGGCGAAGAAGGAGACTATCCCGCAACCGGACGTGGTCGTACCGTATTCTCCGGACGAACCAGCTCTGAGTGCTGAACGAGTCTTTATCCGCCACGATGACTTTCTCAAGCTCTATCAGCAGGCGTTTCCAGATGCATTAAAGTCTGCGACCGTGAGTCCCTTGGGTTCGACGGTAATATCTTCATTCTACAAAGCTGAAAAACTCACGCAGGTTGATGGCACAAAGTATGTCCTGAGTCTGCACGGGCGCTTTGTTGTCTGGAGCGATTCCGAACAGTCCGTCAATGTGCCGCTACCCGTCGGGCCAGTTGCGATTCGCACCGTGAATGTCGATGGTAACGCAGGCTCCGTGCAACCGCTCGTCATCGGAATTCAGGCGGGCGAGATTCAGAATTTTGCGGGCCAACAGATCTCGCAGCAGCAACAGCAGATCGCCAACCTCAACGCCGCGATGCCAACCACGGAAGGCCCGGCCTACGCCGTGCAGGTCACAGGCAAAGGGGCTCATGTTGTCGATATGTCGTTTGATATTACCGCACTTGTCGAAGGCGAACTTGGCCGAGCCGA
>Ga0105046_10003814_pt1 | contig 23937 bp, 26 predicted proteins | sample MAT03_FD_78385 | JGI IMG/M metagenome (GOLD analysis project Ga0105046, IMG submission 78385) | Freshwater microbial communities from Lake Fryxell liftoff mats and glacier meltwater in Antarctica - MAT-03 (megahit assembly) | ecosystem: Environmental > Aquatic > Freshwater > Ice > Liftoff...
CGCCCAGATCCGACAGACCGGCGCCGACCACCTCCAGCTGCGCACCGACCGTGACTGGCTGCTCGACATCGCCCGGTTCGTGTAGCGGCGCCGCGACCGGATCGACTCCCTCTCCCGGGCCACCGCCCATCAGGTCGGTGTCTCGTGAACGTCTTCGCCGTCTCCTTCCTCGACCCCTGGCGCCTCGTCCTGCTCATCGGGGCCCTCGCGCTGGTGGGCGTCTACGTCGCCATCCAGCAACGTCGTCGTGCCTACGCCATGCGTTTCACCAACCTCGAACTCCTGGCGTCGGTCGCCCCCAAGCGACCGGGTTGGCGCCGTCACGCCGCCGCCGCCGTCTACGTCGTCGCCCTCAGCGCCCTCGTGTTGGCCTTCGCCCGTCCCACCTGGGAGACCCAAGTTCCCCGCGAGAGGGCAACAGTGATGCTCGCCATCGACACCTCTCTGTCGATGGAAGCCACCGATGTCAGCCCCTCACGGGTCAAGGCCGCACAGGCCGCGGCGGTGTCGTTTCTCGACAACGTGCCCGAGAGCGTCAACGTCGGCCTGGTCACCTTCAACGCCGCCGCATCGTTGCGGGTACCACCGACCACCGACCGCGAGGCCGTCCGCCAGGCCATCGGCAACGTGGAGCTCGGTGAGCGCACCGCCATCGGCGAAGCCATCTTCACCAGCCTCGACGCCCTCGCCACCGTTCCCCCCGCCGAGGACGGCAGCCCGGTGCCCGCGGCCGTCGTGGTGATGTCCGACGGCACGACCACGAGCGGACGGCCCGACGGCGAAGCCGTCGCGGCGGCGGCCGAACAGGGCGTTCCGGTGTCCACCATCGCGTTCGGCACCGACGAGGGCTACATCGTCGTCCCCGGGGAACGCGGGATCGTCCCGGTACCGGTCGACCGCCGCGCCCTCGACGCCATCGCCAGCAACACCGGTGGGAAGTTCTACGAGGCCACCACCGAGGGCGAGCTGCGCGACGTGTACGCCACCATCGGGTCGTCGGTGGGCTACGAGACCGAGGACGTCGAGGTCACGGCCTGGTTCGTGGGCGGAGCACTCATCGCCCTGTTCGTGGCCGGTGGCCTCAGCCTGGCCTGGTTCTCCCGCCTCCCGTAGTCGTCGAGCCGGCGCCGGTCAGCGCGGCCCTCACGTCGCGCCGACCTTCTCGCTCACGACCTTGCTCGATCCGCCCGGCTGCATGGTGACTCCGTAGAGGCAGTCGGCCGCTTCCATGGTGCGCTTCTGGTGGGTGACGATCACCAGCTGGGCGTCGGACCGGAACTCGCCGACCAGTCCCAGGAACCGGTGGAGGTTGACGTCGTCGAGCGCCGCTTCGACCTCATCCATCACGTAGAAGGGCGACGGTCGGCTACGGAAGACGGCAAAGAGGTACGCCAACGCCGTGAGGCTGCGCTCGCCACCCGACAAGAGGGAGAGCTTGCGAACGTTCTTCCCCGACGGCTTGGCCTCGACCTCGATACCGGTGACGAGCAGATCGTCGGGATCGGTGAGCTTCAGCCGTCCCTCGCCCCCCGGGAACAACATCGAGAACAGCGTCTCGAAGTTGACGGCCACGTCGGCGAAGGCCGCGGCGAACACGCTGACGATCTCGGCGTCGATGGCCCGGATGATCTTGGCCAACTCCCGCCGGCTCTCCTTCACGTCGTCGAGCTGGGCCTGGAGGAACTCGTGACGTTCCTGGAGGGCCTCGAACTCTTGGAGGGCGAGCGGGTTGATCGGGCCCATGATCCGCAACTCTCGCTCGAGCTCGCGGATCCGGGCGTTGGGATGCACGCTCTCGGGCAAGGGCGGGCAGTCGGCGGCGATCGCGGCCTCGGGCTCGCAGTCGAGGTCCCGCCTCAGCGCCTCCACCGCCGCCTCGATCCTCAGCTTCACCTCGGCCTCCTCGAGCTCGGCGCGCTGCAACAGCTCGCGTTGCTCGCTGAGTCCCCGCTCCTCGACCGCCCGCCGGCGCCGGCGCTCGTCGAGATCGGCGGCCACCTGGCGGGCCGCCTCGGACTGGCGGCGACGCCGGTCGCGAAGCTCACCGAGCCGGGCCTCGATCGTGACAGTGGCCTCGGCCACCACGATGGTGAACCGGGCCAGGGCCACCGCGGTGCGCTCGAGCTCGAGGCGGCGAGCTTCGGCGACGTCGCGCTCGGACGCCGCTCCCTCGAGGCGCCGCTCGACCTCGGCCGCCCGGCGGGCCAGGAACGTGTGCCGCTCGGCCACCGACGCCGACCGCACCTCGAGGTCGCTACGACGCCCCCCGACATCGGCGGCCAGCTCCTCGAGACGGGAACGGGCCTCGACCATCCGTCGCGATGATTCGGCCAGGTCGGCGTCGGCCGTCTCGAGCGACGGCAGAACCGTCTCGAGCTCGGCGATGCGCGCGTCCTCCCGGGCGATGCGGCCGGAGAGCTCGGCCAGGTGTCCGTGCAGGGCGTCGTTCTCGGTGCTGGCGTCACGGCGGTCGGTCTCGACGCGTTGCCGTCGATCGGCGGCGGCGGTGAGCCGGCTGTCGTTGTCGTCGAGGTCCCTCGCCAGGGCTCGCTCGGCCTGCTCGGCCGCGCCCAGCTCCGCACGCGCCTCGGTCAGCGTCGCGGCTGCGACCGCTCCCGACTTCGCCGCTGCCTGGGCCCGGACACGGGCCTCGTCACGGGCGGCGCCGGTGGCGCCGGAACCGGCGACTCCGACCCGCCAACCGGTGAGGGCGAAACGGTCACCATCGGCAGTCACCGCGATGGCGTCGGGATGAGCGAGCGCGACGTCGACGGCCTCCACCCAACCGCCGTCGACCACGACCGCGGCACCGATGAGCCCGTCGAGAACAGCCTCGACATCGGGGCGATGAGCGCGAACGTGTCGACGCAGAGGCTCGCCGACGGCCGGCGACGTGCGGGCAGCCATGCCCGCGCCCAGGGCGATGACAGCTCCCGAGAGGGCTTCGCCGTGCAACGCCTCGAGGGCGCGGCGGCCTGCGGCGACGTCGTCGACGACGACGGCCACCAGGGCCTCGCCCATGGCCGCCTCGAACGCCGCCTCCCACCCGGGGTCGACCTCGACCAGATCGAGCAGGGTGCCCAGCACTCCCTCGACGCCGGCCAGGCGTTGGGCTCCGGCCCGTGAGCGGGCCTCGTCGAGGGCGAGGTCGAGCGCCTCCACCCGGGCCTCCCAGGCATGACGTTCACCTTCGCGGCGACGGTGGACGGCTTCGGCCTCGTCGAGCGCAGCCGTCGCCGCACTGCGGCGGTGTTCGGCGGCGTCGATGGCTTCGACGAGGGGCCGCTCGGCCTGCTCGGCCGCCGCCAGCTCGCTGCGCAGACCCTCGGCCTCAGCCGCCAGGAAAGCGATCCGATCACGGAGGCCATCAGCACGGAGCTGCACACGCTCGTGCTCGGACCGACCGCGGTCGGCCGCAGCCCGCAAGGCCGTCAGCTCACCCCGCACCTCGGCGGCGGCGCCGCTCGGGGCCGACACCCCCGTGGCCCACTCCGCCTCGAAGGTGCGACGCTCCTCGGCCAACGCCCCCTCGGCCCCCGACAGCTCTCGGGCCAGCGGGGCCAGCTCCGCCTCCTCGGCCGCGATCCCGGTGAGCTCGGCGGCCAGACGCGCCGCTTCGGCTTCGAGCGACGCGACCACACCCTGGTCGACCGAGCTTCCCTGCGCCCGCTCCACGCCGCGCCGGCGCTCGGTGAGCACCGCAGTGAGGCCACGGGCCTGCTGAAAGAGGGATTCGTGCCCGGCCAGCGCATCCCCGAGGTCGTCCCCGCCCATCGCCGTGAGCTCGGCCTCGGTGGCCAGCACCAGCGTGTCGAGCTCGGCGAGGGACCGGCGCCGGCGCTGCTCGTCGTCGAGCAGCTCGGTCCGGCGTCGTGAGCCCTGTTCGAGGCGTTGGCGCAGCCCGTGCAACGCACGACCGGCAACGTGGACACGCAGGGCGGTCAGCTCGGCCACCACGTCGCCGTGGCGGCGCGCCGCGTCGGCTTGGCGCTCGAGGGGGCGGAGCTGGCGCCGCACCTCGCGGAGCAGGTCCTGGAGACGCGTCAGGTTCCCTTCCGTGGCCAGGAGCCGGCGCTCCGACTTCTCTTTGCGGCGCCGGTACTTGAGCACACCGGCCGCCTCCTCGATGACCGCCCGGCGATCCTCCGGGCGAGCGTTCAGCACGGCGTCGATCTGGCCTTGGCTGATGATGACGTGCTGCTGGCGCCCGACACCGGAGTCCGACAGGAGGTCCTGGATGTCGAGGAGGCGGCACGGCACGCCGTTGAGCGCGTACTCACTGTCGCCGGAGCGAAACAGCGTGCGGGTGATGGTGACCTCGTTGAACTCGATGGGGAGCTGGCCGGACCCGTTGTCGATCGTGAGGCTCACCTCGGCCCGGCCGAGCGCGGTCCGCTTGGAGGTGCCGGCGAAGATGACGTCATCCATCTTCTGGGAGCGCACCGCCGAGGGTGCCTGCGCGCCGAGGACCCAACCGATGGCGTCGACCACGTTGGACTTGCCCGACCCATTGGGCCCGACGACGACGGTCACTCCGGGTTCGAGGTCCAGGACGGTGGTGTCGGCGAAGGACTTGAAGCCCTTCATGGAGAGTCGCTTCAGGTACATCGGGGCTCGTGGGGGCTCAACGGGCTCGGAGGCGCGTGGGTTCGGACGGGACGAGGCGCGGATCGACGGTCAGACCTGGCAGACCTGGCAGAAGTAGGTGGACCGATTGGCGAACTTGGCCTTGACGATGTCGTGACGCCGACAACGCCGGCACGGCTGCTTCTCCCGGTCGTACACCTGGTGGTGGCTCTGGTACTCGCCGGGTTTGCCGTTCAGGTCGACGTACTGGCCGTCGGACAACGTGGAACCGCCGTACTTGATGGCCTCGTGGAGGATCTCGACGAGTGACCGGTAGACCCGCCGGATCTCCTGGGTGGTGAGCGTGTCGGTGTCGCGGTCGTAGCGCACGCCGGCATCGAACAGGATCTCGTCGGCGTAGATGTTGCCGATCCCGGCGATGATCGACTGGTCGGTCAAGAATGCCTTCAGCTTCATTCGCTTGCGGCGTAGAAGATGACCGAAGTCCACCCACGACATGGGGGTCTCGACCGGGTCGACGCCGAGGTCGGAGAGCTCGGGGATGTCGGACGTGATCTCGTCGGGGGTACCGATGAACATCTCGCCGAAGGTGCGCGGGTCGACGAAGCGGAGCTGGCCGCCCTGGGTGAAGGAGATCACCAGGTGGGTGTGCGGCTCCTTCGGGTCCTTCGGCACGGCCCGACGCAGCTGCCCGCTCATGCGCAGGTGGATCACCAGCACGTCGCCGCTGTCGAGCACGAGCAGCAGGTACTTGCCCTTGCGCTGCGCGCCGGTGATCTTCATCCCTTCGAGGCGGGCGATGAGCTCCTTCGGCTTCTGACGGCGAACGGTGCGCGCGCCGGTCACCTCGACGGACTTGATCTTCTTGCCGACGACCTCACGTTCCAGTTCACGACGGATGGTTTCGACCTCGGGCAGCTCAGGCATGGCCCTGCTCGCTCTCGCTGGTGGTGGGTGGTGGGACGCCGGCCGGATCGGGGCGGACATCACTCGGCGATCCGTCGTCGTCGGTCAGCACGGCGAGGGCGACCTTGGCCGCCGCCTGTTCGGCGAGCTTCTTCGATCGGCCCTCTCCTGTGCCCACGGTGGCGGCGCCGAGACTGACCTCGGCCCGGAAGCGCTTCTCGTGGTCGGGGCCCTCGTCGGACAGGCGGTAGGCCGGCAACTCGTCGAAACGGTGCGCGGCGAGTTCTTGGAGGTGGGTCTTGTGGTCGGCGCCACCGGGTCCGTCGCTCACCTCGGCGGCAATGCGCCCGGCGAGCTGTCCCATGACCACGAGGCGGGCCGCAACGATGCCGCCATCGAGGTGGACGGCGCCGATGACGGCTTCCATGGCGTCGGCCAGGATCGATGGCTTCGTGCGCCCCCCGCTGGCGTCCTCACCCTTGCCGAGGAGCACGTCGGAGCCCAGGCCCAGGGCGACGGCGACCTCGGCCAGCGTGGGGGCGCTCACCACCGCGGCACGGATCTTGGCCATGGAACCTTCGGACAGCTCGGGCTGAACCGCGAACACGTGCTCGGCCACGATCAGGCCGAGCACCGCATCGCCCAGGAACTCGAGGCGTTCGTTCGAGGCCGTGCCGGGGTGCTCGGCGCACCACGACCGATGGGTGAGGGCCAGCTCGAGCAGGGAGGGGTCGTCGAAGAAGTAGCCCAGCCGCTCGGAGAGCGACGCGAGCGTGTCGGTTCCCAGGGCGTCAGCCCAGCTTCGCGACGACGTAGTCGACGGCGTCGCGGATGGTCTTGAGGTCTTCGAGGTCTTCGTCCTCGATCCGGAAGCCCACGCTGCGCTCCCCGAGTTCCTCCTCGAGGGCTTCGACGAGCTCGATGAGGGCCAAGCTGTCGGCATCGAGGTCGTCGGCGAAGGAGTCGCCCTCGTTGATCGAGAGCGGCTCGACCTCGAGGATGTCGGCCAACCGGTCACGGATCAGGTCGAGAACCCCGGCACGGTCCATCGGCGGCTGTTCGACATGGGTCTCTGCGGGCACGAAATCGTTCTCCTGGTCCGGTCGCGGTCCGAGGATCGTACCGTGGCTGAAGCTCGTGCGCTTGTGAACAGACCGAGGGCTCGCCGGCCTCGGGCCCTGGCCGGTCAGGCTGTCACCCGGGGCGGATGGTGCGGGCGAGGTGGCCCACCACGTCGCCGAGGACCATGTCACGGGCCACGCGCACCGCATTGACGATGGCGATGGCCGACGAGGATCCGTGACTGATGATGCACACACCATCGGTGCCGAGAAGCATGGCGCCCCCCGTGTTCTCGGGGTCGAGGCTCTCGTAGAGAGGGCTGAGCGTGGGCCAGAGGACGGCGGCCGCGGCCCGGGCCTCGTCCGAGGAATCGAAGGCCTCGAGCAGGCCGGACACGATGGCGTCGAGACCGCCCTCGAGGGTCTTCAGGGCCACGTTGCCGGTGAAGCCGTCGGTGACGACGACATCGGCCGCTTCACCCATGAGGTCACGACCCTCGACGTTGCCGACGAAGGTGGCGCCGGCCTGGGCCAGCCACTCGCCCTCGGCCAGCAACTTGTGCGTCTCCTTCACCAACGGACTGCCCTTGGTCGGCTCCTCCCCGATCGACAGCAGCGCCACCTTCGGTTCGGCGATGCCGTAGCGCTCGCGGGCGTACACCGCCCCCATCTGGGCGAACTGCACGAGCCACTCGGCGTTGCACTCGGCATTGGCGCCGGCGTCGAGCAGCACCGTGGGGGTGGAACCGAGCACCGGAATGGGCGTGGCGATGGCGGGACGCTGCACCCCCTTGATGCGACCCATCCGCAACAGGGCGCTGGCCATGGTGGCTCCCGTGTTGCCGGCACTGACCATGGCCGAGGCCCGGCCGTCCCGGACCGCTTCCGCCGCCCTGACCAGCGACGAGTCCTTCATGCGGCGCACGCTCGACGCGCCGTCGGCGTCCATGGCGATGACCTGTGATGCCGGGATGACCTCGAGGCCACCGGTGTCGGTGAGCTCCTCGGGCCGGCCGACGATGACGATCGGTACGCCCAGTTCGTCGGCCGCTCGGCGCGCCCCGGCCACGATCTCCGCGGGGGCGTGGTCACCACCCATGGCGTCGACGGCGATGGGCAACATGGCGCCGGCTTCGGCGACGGTCATCAGGAGCGCGGGGTGTTCAGTCGACGTCGATGGCCTGGCGGCCGTGGTACCAACCGCAGTTGCCGCACACGATGTGGGGACGCTTCACCGCTCCGCAGCGGGGGCAGGTGCTGCGCGAGGGCGCCGACAGGCGCCACGCCGAGGATCGGCGGCTGCGGCTCTTCGACTTGGAGGTCTTCTTCTTGGGGACAGCCATCGTTCTTCCTGGCGCGAGGGGGCCTGCGGGGCCCGCGGCTTGGGTACCCGACGGGACGGCGCGAGACCGGCCTGAGGCACGAGCAGGAGAGCCTACCCGCCGTCGGGCCCAGAATCGAAGTGCAGCTCGTCCAAGGCCGCCCAACGGGGGTCCACCGGGCGGGGCTCGGGGTCGAGGTCGGGGTCCGAAGCGTCCTCGTCGGCGACGTGAGCAGGGAAGAGGTCGGGCGCCGGCCCCCGGCAGTCCTCGCCACAGAGGGGGGCCAGGGGAAGAGCCAACAACACCGCGTCGCGGACCATCGGCTCGAGATCCACGAGGTCGTCGCCCATCGGGTAGGTCTCACCCTCCACGGGGCGGGGCTCGAAGATCTCCTTGACCCGGGTGATGGCGGAGCCGGTGACGGGGGTGAGACAGCGACGACAGTCGCCCTCCCAGGGCACGGTGATGGTGCCGGTGGCCACGAGCCCCTTGCTCAGCGTCTCGAGCTCGAGGTCGACCTCGATCGCCGCGCCGTCGGGCACCCGGGCGGTGGAGATACCGAGGCCGGAAAGCACGACCACCTCGGTGAAGCGACGCCGGGCGCCGGGGTGTCGCCGCAGATCGGCGATCGCCGCAACGAGGACTCGGGCCGACACGGGCGTTGGCAGCGACGACGAGAACCCGGGGGTTCAGTCGTCCTGGTCGAAGAAGGTGGACGCCGCCCCGCGAATCGTCTCGGGACGCGCCTCCGGCGGCGGGGGGAGGTCGTCGAACTGGTCCGCGCCGTGGGGCTTTACCGGCGGGTCGTCGTCGTAGAAGGCGTCCTCGTAGCCATCCTCGTGACGGTCGTCGAGGGCATCGGGGCCGTCGGCGTCGCCGTCGTCGGGCACGGGGTCGGGTTGAGGCCCGCCCACGCCCTGAGCGGCGGCCGCCGCGGCCTCGGCCAGAAGGTTCGTGCCCTGGAGCTTCTCGCGGCCGGCGGCGACGAGCGTCTGGGTGCGGTCGAGCACGATCTCGAAACTGGCCAGCTTCTGGTCACAGAAGTCCTCGACCTCGTGACGGAGGCGGCGGGCGTCGGCCTCGGCGGCCTCGATGATGCCGTAGGCGCGCTGCTCGGCCGCCTTCACGACCTCGGCGCGCTGCACCATCCGCTCGGCCCTCGCTCGGGCCTGTTCGACGATCTCGGCGGCTTCGTGACGGGTGCGGGCCAAGAACTCCTCCCGTTCCTTCAACAGCCACCGGGCCGCCCGGAGCTCCTCGGGCAACTCCTGCAAGGCCTCGTCGACCAGCTCGAGCACCTCTTCTTTGGCGATCATCGACGAGGCCGACAGCGGCACCGGCCGAGCGGCCTGGATGACGTCGCGCAGTTGCATCAGTACCTCCTCGGTCTCCGGAGGGTGGTACTGCGCGCCCACGGGCGGCGGAGTGAGGTCGAGGTCGGGCTCGAAGTCGGTCATGCCTTGCGCTCCTCGAGGCGCTTCGCCACTGCGGGGGGCACCATCGCCGTCACGTCGCCGCCGAATCGGTGGATCTCTCGGATCAGCTTGGATGCGAGGAAGGAATGCGATGACGCCGACGGGATGAACAGCGTGTCGACGCCGGAGATCTTGTGGTTCATCTGGGCCATCTGCAGTTCGGACTCGAAGTCGGACACGGCGCGCAGGCCCTTGACGATGAAGTCGGCTTCGAGCTCACGGGCCAGGTCGACGACCAGCGACGCGAACATCGTGACCACGACGTTGTCGAGGTGGGCCACGGAGTCCTCGAGCATCTGCTGGCGCTCGTCGAGTTTGAACATGGGCTCCCCCTTCTGGGGGTTACGCATCGCCGCCACCACGACGTGGTCGAAGAGCCGGGACGCCGTCTCGATGATCTCGAGATGGCCGTTGTGGATCGGATCGAAGGATCCGGGGTACAGCACGCGGGTCACGAGGGCTCCGGCGGGGGGCTGGACGGTTGGGCGATGGAGACCACCGTATCGCCGTACCCCTTCGTCCTCAGGACATGCCACCCGGCGATGGGGAAGACATCGCGATCGGACTCGGTCACCACCACGGCGTCGGGCGCGATCAGGCGCACGCCGACGAGGACCCCTTCCCACGCCGCGGCGTCGGTGGCGTAGGGCGGGTCGAGAAGCACCAGATCGAATGCTGTCGCCCACTCGTCGCGCTCGGCCGCGACGAGAAACCCATCTGCGTCCGCAGCGACGATCTCCGCTCGATCGGCCAACCCAGTGGTGTGCAGGTTGTTCTTCACCACCCGGCGGGCTGCGGCCGAGCGCTCGACGAACGTGCAGTGCGCGGCTCCACGCGACAGCGCCTCGATGCCGAGCGCCCCCGAGCCGGCGAAGAGGTCGAGCACTCGGGCGTCGGCCACCGCATCGAGGCTCACGAGAGCGTTGAACAGTGCCTCGCGCACCCGGTCGAGCGTGGGCCGGGTGTCGTCACCGGGTGGCGTCTGAAGCCGTCGTCCCCTCGCTTCGCCAGCCACGACCCTCATGCGGGTGACGGTACCGTTCCGCCTCGTTCGGCCCGGGCCCGGCCTACCCTCACGGCGTGGAGGCCGAGCTCGGGATGACCTGCGTGGACTGCGACGGCACGCTGCGCCCGCTGTCGTACCCACCCGAAGGCGGGTGGGAGCCGGGCGACGTGGTGGCCTACCGCTGCCCCGACTGCATGGAGCGCTTCGACATCGTGCTGCCCGACCTCGACGACGACGACCGCTACTGACCTCAGCTCGGTCCGCTGGCGTCGCGAGACGAATTCTCCTGCGGTCCGGTCGATCGTTTCGGGGCTCGATCAGAGGGCGCCGCCGGGGCTGATTCTGCCCACGTCGGAGCGACAGCTGCTGTCGCCGTCGGTCGTTGGCAGCGGGCGTGGTTCGGCCACGCCTCCGAGGGTCGAGACACTCCTCGATTCACACGAGATCATCAAAGATTTCCTCGGATTTCTGCTTGTGCTCGTACGTATGTTCTGGTAGGTTCCAGGCATGGATCCGGGGTTGACGACAGCGATCGAAGCGGTGGACCCGGCCCCGTGTGCGGCGGTGGTGGCCGAGCTGTTGGTGGCCCGCGACCGCCTCGACGCCAAGGTCTGTGAGGCCCTGTCGGGGTTCGTCGCCCGGGGTGGGCATCGGGTCGACGGGTGGGGTTCGACGGCGGGCTGGTTGCGGGCCCACGGGGTCGGCGAACGCGACGCCCAACGGTTGGCGGTGCGGGTGGCGCGTCTGACGGCGTGGCCCGAGTTGGCCCGACTGTGGTTCACCGGGGAACTGTCGGGCGCCCAGGTCGACCTGGCCGTCGGGTGCGATCCCGAAGGGTCTGGTGGAGATGTTCGCCGACCACGACACCGAGATCTCTCCGCTGCTGGTCGGCCTGTCCGCCGCCGACCTGGAGCGGTTGCTGGCCGCCCGCCCCGTGAGCATCTTCGAAGAAGGCCTGTACCGCGACGCCCTCGCCCACCACACCGGCACCCCCGTCGACCACGACCACCACCCGCTGAGCGCGGCGAGCCCGGCCACGTTGTTCACCGAAGGCACCCTCCTGCACCGGCTGTTGATCGTCGACGGGCAAGTCATCGACCCCGGTCGCACCCTCCGGTTGGCGTCACCCAACCTGTGCGACGCCATGGTCGTACGCGACCGGGGCTGCCGGTTCTCCCACTGTCACGCCCCCACCGCCTGGGTCCACGCCCACCACCTGCAGCACTGGGAGAACAAAGGGCCCACCGACCTCGCCAACCTCACAAGTCCAAAATATTGCCCCTTTGCGGCGAGCATGGATCAAAGGCGCAGAGGTTTCGTGCCGGAGGGGGACTCGAACTCCGCCGCAGCCGATGACGCACGGTGTCACGCTTTGGTGCCCGGGGCCCTGACCTGCAATCCCGACCAGGTGGAGTCCGGCTGGCCGGTTCCTGTACCGCTCGGTCTCACCGCGTCCGTGACCACGCCGTGACCAGGGCCCCGATCGAGAAAGGGGATCCTGACCAGGGATGGATACGCCTCGAGTGGCACACGGCATCTCTTGAACGATCGAGACCGCCAGCACCGCCTCCCTCTGCTGACGACCCGCGGGTCACGCCAGATCACCTGTCCCCTCCACGCACAGCAGGCCCCAGTGACCTCATCAGTCATCATCGTCCCACCGGGCCCCGACCAAGCCAACGACGCAGGGCGACCGATGCTGTAGTAGCCAAAGATGCCGCTGGTCGCGTTCTTGGCGTTACCAACCCCACCGGGGTACGTGAACGTCGACTGCAGACCGGCATGATAGCCACCGTCTGAGCGTTCATCGTCAACGTCGAGGGCCGCCCGGCGCCGTCAGTCATAGCACCGCACCAGGGTCGCCGCGCTCAACGAGCCGAGTCCTCGATTTGCTGACGCACAGGACGACGACCCTGAAGGTAGACAACAACGGCAGCGCCGATGAAGAGGACGTTCGGAAGAACGATCAAGGCCAGAAGAACCGGATCGTCGACGTTGGACCACGCGAATCTTTTCGTGCGTGCCCATTCCCATGGTGCCACGATCCGATTGTAAAGGGGACGAAGATCGGCGACGAGCAGCAAGATCTGGCCAATGGTCATCGCGACGACGAGCCCGATGTACAGCCCATACTTCCTGTACGGGAAACAGATCACGGCGAGGCCTAAGAAGCAGCCGAAAGGCACGAGCCAAAGCGCGACCGGAGCCAGATACAACCATGCGGTCTCGTTCACTGTCCTGGGCTCCAAGAACGCGTCACTGAGATTGAGAAAGGCAGCCGAAGCAAGCGGGACGAACACAAGGAGGGTGGTCCACACTCTCCTGGTCCGCGGCAACCCTCGAGAAGGAGCAGCATCAGTAACCATGTCCTAGACCTCTCGCTGAGTTCTTAGCACAAGGGACCAGAGCTGATCCCCACCGAATATCTGAAAGGGTCCATCAACCATAAAGTGGGTTCCGACGATACGTTCATGCGAATAGTCAAAAGAAGCGAAAGTTCCATTGTCGGGTGGTGTTAGCGGCAACGACGGCGTAAGCGGAGAACGCAGTCGCCCCACAGGTCCCTCCGATGTACAAAAGAGCCAGTACCCAACTGGTAACACAATCGCGACCCATCAAGTGCCAGAAGAAAAAATCAGCATCCCGACATCGATCAACGACAAAGAAGCTAGCCCCTCCCCGACAACACTTCCGGGCGGCGGGGCACGGCGCCCCGAGGTCTTGCGGGCCGCCATGCGCGCCAGGATCTTGTCGCGCTCGGCCAAGGTGATGATTGGTTCCCACACCGCTGCGCCGATCACCTCGCCGCAGTGTTGGCGCAACCCGGCGATCCGCGGTGACGCCAACATCGCGTTCAACGTCGTTGTCCGCCACGCACCACCCGACACGGTGTTGACTCCCTCGGCGTCAAGCCACGTGGCCAACGACCGGACACTGTCCCCGGCGATGAACCGCGCCGTGACCGCCCGGATGACCTCCGCCTCGTCCTCTTTGATGGTGATCCGGTCATCGTCGTAGCCGAACGGCCGATGCGAACCCCCGTGGGGGCGGCCGGCGGCGGCGACCTCGTCGAGCTTGCGGCGCACCCGGCGACTCTTCGACGCGGACTCGTTCGCCGCGACCGCGGCGAGCATCCGCAACACCAACAGCCCGTCGCCGTCGCCAACATCAACAGCACCGCCGGCCACCAACCGAACCGAGCATCCCCCCGCAGTGGTCAGGACCTCGACGAACTGCTCCAGCTCGATCGGCCGGCGCGTCAAACGATCCGGGTGATACACGATCACCCCGTCACGCGACCCGTCGCCCAGATCAGCCAACATGCGCTCATACGCCGGACGGTGCTTGGCGCCGTACGCAGAAACATCGTTGTCGACGTACTCCTCGGCGACCTCCCAGCCCAGGTCGATGGCGAGACGTCGGCAATCGCGGACCTGACGCTTCACCCCAAGCGCGGTGCCATCATCAGAAGAGATCCGGGCGTCCACCGCCGCCCCCCGAGGCTCGGACATGGGGGTGGACTAACAACTAATGAGCAACCTCGCCGGGCTCTGCGCCACCCACCACGGCGTCATCCACCGCCACCACTGGGCCCTCGACCTGCAACCCGACGGCACCCTCGTGTTCACCCGACCCGACGCCACCGTGCTCACCAGCCCACCCCCCAGACTGCGGCGACGACCAGCTCTGCCGCTGCACCACCCCCACACCCGCAATCTCATCCCCGCTTTCCCCGACCCCCCGACCCCGAGCACCCGATCCAGCGATCCCCAGCACTCCCACACCGACCCGACCGGCATCGAACCCGCCGAGATCGAGTCGACCCGCATCGAGTTCACCGACCTCGCCACCACCGGCATGGTCCGGACCCGAGCCGTCGACCTCGTCCGCCGCCAGCGCCGCGGTGCTCCCCCGATGCCGGATCTGCTCGAGTGGCTCGAAGCCGGCTGATCCTCACGCCGGTCGCGCAATCCTCGCGCCGGACCAGCTCACCAATAGGCGGCCATGATCTCGTCGGCCCACACGGGCTGCACGACCTCGCCTCGGGGGGCGAAGCCCCGCATGTGGGGCTTGAGGTCGAGCACCGGAGTGCCGTCGATGGCGTCGAGGCCGCGCACATGCACCGTCGTGCCGACGACCTCCACGACAGAGCAGGTCGTCACCCCGAGCCGGTTGGGACGCACCCGACCGCGCTGGGCGAAGATTCCGACCTCGGGCCATTCGGCCCGACCCCGGGGGCGACGTGCCCCCTGCACGACTTCGTCCTCGGCCACCTGGTGGAAGCAGTAGACGACGTCGACGTGGGAGAAGGCGCCCAAGCCCACCAGCGCGTCGGGGCCGAAACGTCCGTCGAGCTCGATGGTGCACCGCTCGTCACCCCAGTCGTCATCGACCGCCTCCACCCGTCCGCCCCGCACCCACCCGATCGGTCGAATCGTGATCTCCATGCGGTCAGACTCTCCCAGGAAGGGGGCCGGAGTCGACCCCGCGATGACACCCCGCGATGACACCGTGACGCCCCCGACGTCACTACCTCACAAGACTCACCCGCCATCGGCAAGGAAGCGGGCGTCGAAGTGACGGTCCACCTCCTCGAACGCGTCGACGACTGAATCGAAGGGTCACGCACCGGCGCGCTCAGCCCTTCAGAAGGAACTCGGCGTCGGCGTCGCCGAGCAACAGGTCCACCTCCTCGGCCAGAAGCCAGTGCTCCTCGAGCGTCGGATCCGAGTCGACCAACTCGATGGCGAGCTCGCGAGCCTTCACGACCCACTCCCGATCACGACGAAGCGAGGCCAACTTCAGGTCGTTCTGCCCTTTCTGCCGCTCTCCCATGATCGTGCCCTCGCCCCGCAGATCGAGATCGATCTCGGCCAGCTCGAAGCCGTCGGTGGTGCGAACGATCGCTTCGAGCCGGGCCTCACCGTCTGGGGTGGTTGGTTCGCCGACCAACCAACAGTGCGAGCGGTCGGCTCCACGTCCGACCCGACCACGCAACTGGTGCAACTGGGCGATGCCGAACCGCGAGGCGTCGAGGATCACCATCACCGTGGCATTGGGCACGTCGACCCCCACCTCGATGACCGTCGTGGCCACCAGCACGTCGAGGTGGCCGGTGCGGAACGCGCCCATGACCGCGTCCTTCTCGGCCGTGGGCACCCGGCCGTGGAGCAGCCCCACGCGCAGGCCCGACAGCTCGCCGGCCGTGAGCTCGGCGTGGGTCTCCTCGGCCGAACGCACCTCGAGCTTCTCGCTCTCCTCGATGAGCGGGCACACCACGAACGCCTGGCGGCCGGCGGCCACTTCGGTGCGGACCTGCTCCCAGACCTCCTCCTCGTCGAGCTCGGTATGCGCCCACCGGGTGACGATGGGCGTTCGCCCCGGGGGGAGCTCGTCGAGCACCGACACGTCGAGGTCGCCGTAGACGGTCATCGCCGCCGTCCGCGGGATCGGGGTGGCCGTCATCACGAGCACGTCGGGGATGGCGTCACCGGCCCCCTTGTCGCGCAACGCCGCCCGTTGCTCGACGCCGAACCGATGCTGCTCGTCGATCACGACCACACCGAGCGACTGGAACTCGATGCCCTCGGAGATGAGCGCGTGAGTCCCGATGGCGATGTCCACGGCCCCAGTGGCCAGCTCCGTCAGCAGCCGACGCCGTTCGGCCGCGGGGGTGCGATTGGTGAGCAGCACGACCTTGAGCGGCCGGTCGAGCCCGGCGCCGGCGAACAGGTTGTGCTCGTCGTTGTCGGGCACGATGAAGCCATCGAGCAGGTGGCGAATGCCGGCGAAGTGCTGCTCGGCCAACACCTCCGTCGGGGCCATCAGCGCGCCCTGGTGACCCCCCTGCACCGCCACGAGCAGGGCGCACACCGCCACGACGGTCTTGCCGGCGCCCACGTCGCCCTGCAACAAGCGGTGCATGGGGTGTCCCTTGGCCAGGTCGACCACGATCTCGGCGACCGTACGCTGCTGGGCCGCGGTGAAGTCGTAGGGCAACCGGTCACGGAACCGGTCGACGAGCGGTCCGCCACCGTCGCCCGTCCCCACGTCGTGCGCAACACCCACCGCGGTGCGTTCGAGCTCCCGTTTGCGCCGGACCAGTTCCAATTGCACCCGCAACAGCTCGTCGAACACCAGCCGCCGACGGGCGTCGGCGGCGACGCGCATCGTGTCGGGCGCATGGATGTCGTGGAAGGCGACGGTGCGCTCGACCAGGTCGAAGCGCTGACGCAGGGCGGGATCGAGCGGATCGGCGAAGTCGCCGGCGCGGCGCAACACCTCCTCGATGAACCGGGCGATGTCCCAGCTCGTCACCCCCGCCTTCTCGCTCTGCGGGTACACGGGGACGATCCGTCCGGTGCGGTCACCGATCAGGTCGACGACGGGGTTGGTCATCTGGCGGCGCCCCTGGAACAGCTCGGTGCGACCGAACAGCACCACGTCGCTCCCCTCCTTGATTTGGCGCTCGCGGAACGGCTGGTTGAAGAAGCTCACCTTGAGGTGACCCGAACCATCGGTGACGTCGACCACCACCAGCGACTTGCCGTTGCGGGTCCTCCGGGCCGTGGTGCGGACCACGGTGACGAGCACGGTGGCCTCCTCGCCCAGATCGAGGTCGGCCAGTCGGGCCTGATTGGTGCGGTCGATGTAGCGGCGGGGGTAGTAGGTGAGCAGGTCGAGCACCGTGCGCACCTGAACCTTGGCCAGGGCTCCGGCGCGGGACTCCCCCACTCCCTTGAGCTCGGTCACCGGGAGGACGGCGAGCTGGGCCAGGCGGCGGGCCATAGCCGCGGCCCTACTCGATGCCGAACAGGTAGGGGTACAGAGGCTGGTCGCCGTGGTGGACTTCGACCTCGCATCCGGGTCGGTTCTCGTGCACCCACACCTCGATGTGGCGTGTCGCCACCGGGGTGGCCCCTTCGCCTTCGATCACCGTGACGATCTCGTGGTCGGCGCCGATGAGCTCGGCCAACAGGCCCGTGGCGGCGGAGCCGAGTTCACGGTCGATGGCGAGGATGCCGTCGCGGGCGATGCCCAGCCAGTCACCCTCGGCGATCGGTCCGAGATCGCAGCTCGACTGGCGCACGGCGCGAGTGACCTCGCCGGCCACCACATGGGCGGCGGCGGACGTCATCTGGTCGACGTTCGTCGCGGCCGTCGACTCGGGGTCGTAGCTCAACAACGCGGCGAAGCCTTCGGTCACTCCACGCGTGGGGACCACCCGCACCTGCTTGGTGGTCATGGCGTCGACCTGCTGGGCCACGGGGATGATGTTCTTGTTGTTGGGCAGTATCACCACCTCGTCGGCCGGCGCCGCCTCGACCGCTTCGAGCAGTTGGGCGGTGGACGGGTTCATGGTCTGGCCGCCGGTGACGATGCCCTGGGCCCCGAGGCTGTAGAAGATCCGTCGTACGCCCTCGCCGGCGGCCACGGCCACGACGGCACAGGAAACAGCCTCGTGCACGCGGGCCGGCGCGGTGGGGGCGGGCTGGGCCTCGCGCACCCATCGCTCCTCCTCCACTTCCTCGAGAAGATCGGTGACCCGGATCGAGCGCGGGCGCCCGATGTCGACGGCGGCCTCGATGGCCGCCCCGATGTCGTCGGTGTGGACGTGGCAGTTCCAGATCCCGTCGCCACCAACCACCACGATGGAATCACCCAGGGTGGCCCACACGTCCTTGAAGCCGGGGATGGCCTCGTCGGGGGCCTCGAGGAAGTACATGACCTCGTAGCGCAGGTCGGCCAACCCGCCCTGCCCCTCGCCGTCGTGGGCGGCCTCGAAGGCGGCGCTGAAATCAGCCGAGGCACCCCCACCTTCGGGAGGCTCGGGGAGAGCGCGACCGCAGGTGACGTGCAGGGCCACGTCGACGAGCAACAGCAGGCCGGTGCCACCCGAATCCACCACGCCGGCCTCGGCCAGGACCGGCAGCATCTCCGGCGTGCGGGCCAGAGCGTCAGCGCCTCGTTCCCGGCCGGCGTCGAGCACCCCGACGAGGTCGGCACCGGCGGCGTGGGCTGCGGCGGCGCCGTCGGCCACCGCCCTCACCACGGTGAGGATCGTCCCCTCCACCGGGCGCATCACCGCCCCGTAGGCGGCGGTGGCCGCCCGGTCGAACGACGCGGCCACCACCGAGGCGTCGACCACCGGAGCGTCGCGGAACCCTTCGGCCAGGCCCCGGAGGATCTGCGAGAGGATCACCCCCGAGTTGCCCCGGGCCCCCATGAGCGAGCCGTGGCTCAGCGCCTGGCACACCGACGCCATGTCGGTGTCGGCCCCGTCGATCTCGGCCACGACGGAGGCCATGGTGAGCGACATGTTGGTTCCGGTGTCGCCGTCGGGGACCGGGTAGACGTTCAGCCGGTTGATGGCTTCGCGATGCACGGCCAGGATGTCCGCATAGCCGCGCACCACCTCACGCAGGTCGTCGGCGGAGAGTTGCTCGAGCACGGGCACGGTCGAAGATGGTAGTGACCCTGGGCACGATGCCCGGGGCCGGCGGCGCGAGTTGGGATGTTCAGAGCCCCACGGGTAGGGTCCAGCGTTCGTTCGTGTCGTCTCCCGAGGTGGTTCCCCATGGCATCGATTTGCGAGGTGTGCGGAAAGCACCCGTCGTTCGGCATGGCGGTGAGCCACTCCCATCGGCGTACCAAGCGCCGCTGGAACCCCAACATCCAGCGGGTGCGGGCCGTGGTGAACGGCTCCACCAAGCGGGTCGACGTCTGCACGTCGTGTCTGAAGGCCGGCAAGGTCACCAAGGCCGCTCGCTGACCGTGGCCGACGCCACGATCGTCCCCGACGATCCTCCCCGGGCGGCGGTCCGCACCTCGCTGCAGGGTGTGGTGAAGGCCTTCGACCCCATCGCCGCCGACGGCGTGGTGCTCTGCGACACCGACCTGGCCGAGTACGAACTCTCTCGTACGGCACTGCACAACTCGATCTTCCGCATGCTCCGCCAGGGGCAGCGGGTGGTGTTCGACCTCGACGAGCGGGGCCTCGCCACCCGGCTGCGCACCGGTTCCGAGGCCGACATGGGCACCCCCGGGTTCCCCGCCGCCCACCCCGGCGACACCCAACACCCCCAGGGGGGCGGCCTCGTCGGCTGACATCGTCGCCGTCGACCCGGGTCGATCGGCCCGGTGTGGTGTGACCCCCCGCTCGTTCTCTCCGTTCCCGCTCCATCTAAGATGGCTGTCACTCGCACGTCACGGAACAAGTGTCCAGTGTTCACCCGTGCGGCCCCCCACATGCTCTCCTTCGAGAGTCGACGACAACGATGTCGGAGGTCCCCATGGCCGGTCACACCACGAACCAGCAACTGCTCGACTGGGTCGAGCAATGGCAAGGGGTGCTCCAGCCCGACCAGGTGTACTGGTGTGATGGCTCGGCCGAGGAGTACGACCGCCTGTGCGGCGAGCTCGTCGCCACGGGTACGTTCCGCACGCTGAACGAGGCCAAGCGGCCGAACAGCTACCTGGCGCTGTCGGACCCCGGCGACGTGGCCCGGGTCGAGGACCGCACCTTCATCTGCTCCAACGACGAGATCGACGCCGGACCCACGAACAACTGGCGACCCCCGGCCGAGATGAAGGCCGAGCTGACAGACCTCTACACCGGGGCCATGAAGGGCCGCACGTTGTACGTGGTCCCCTTCTCGATGGGTCCGCTCGGCTCGCCCATCGCCCACATCGGCGTGCAGCTCACCGACTCGCCCTACGTGGCCGTGAACATGCGCATCATGACCCGAATGGGCCAGGGTGCCCTCGACGTGCTCGGCGACGGTACGTGGGTGCCGTGTCTGCACTCGGTGGGCATGCCCCTCGCCGACGGTCAGGCCGACGTGGCGTGGCCGTGTGATGCCGAGAACAAGTACATCGTGCACTTCCCCGAGACGCGCGAGATCTGGTCGTACGGGTCGGGCTACGGCGGCAACGCCCTGCTCGGCAAGAAGTGCTTCGCTCTGCGTATCGCCTCCACCATGGCCCGCGACGACGGCTGGATGGCCGAGCACATGCTCATCCTCGGCCTCACCTCGCCCGAGGGCGTCAAGAAGTACGTGGCCGCGGCCTTCCCGTCTGCGTGTGGCAAGACGAACATGGCCATGCTGATCCCCACCCTGCCGGGCTGGACGGTCGAGACCGTCGGCGACGACATCGCCTGGATGAAGTTCGGTGACGACGGCCGCCTGTACGCCATCAACCCGGAGGCAGGGTTCTTCGGCGTGGCCCCGGGCACCTCGACCAAGAGCAACTTCAACGCTCTCGAGTCCGTTCGGGCGAACTCCATCTTCACCAACTGCGCTCTCACCGACGACGGCGACATCTGGTGGGAGGACCTCTCCGAGGCCCCGGCCCACCTCATCGACTGGAAGGGCCAGGACTGGACTCCCGAGTCGGGCACGCCGGCCGCCCACCCCAACGCCCGCTTCACCGCTCCGGCCTCGCAGTGCCCGTCGATCGCCCCCGAGTGGGAAGACCCGGCCGGTGTGCCGATCTCGGCGATCCTCTTCGGCGGCCGCCGCGCCACCAACGTCCCGCTGGTCACCGAGTCGTTCGACTGGCAGCACGGCACGTTCCTCGGCTCGATCATGAGCTCGGAGAAGACCGCCGCCGCCGCCGGCACCGTGGGTGAGCTGCGCTTCGACCCCTTCGCCATGCTTCCGTTCTGCGGCTACAACATGGGCGACTACTTCGGCCACTGGCTCGAGATCGGCCGAACCACCGACCCCGCCAACCTGCCCAAGCTGTTCTGGGTGAACTGGTTCCGCAAGGGCGACGACGGTTCGTTCCTGTGGCCCGGCTTCGGCGAGAACTCCCGGGTCCTCAAGTGGGTCGTCGAGCGTCTCGAGGGTACCGCCGGTGCGGTCGACACCGCCATCGGTCGGGTGCCCGCCCCCGGCGATCTCGACACCGACGGTCTCGACCTCGACGCAGACACGCTGGCCGCCCTGCTGTCGGTCGACAACGATGCCTGGCGGACCGAGATCCCCCAGATCGAGGCCCACTACGAAGGCATCGGCGAACGCCTCCCCGACGAGCTGCGCGACGAGTTGCGCGAGCTCGAGAAGCGCCTCGCCGACTGACGCGGCCAGGCCCGGATCAGGAACGCAAGAAGAGCTCGCGGATGCCGAGGCCCATGATGAAGAGCATCCCGAGGCCGTAGACCAGGTACTGCCGGTCCCGCATCTGCTTGGCGTAGCTGTAGATGATGCCGACCGCGATGAAGGCGGTGAAGCCGTAGAGGGCGTGCAGGGGCGGCACCTCGACCTCGTCGACACGTTGGACGACGACGCCCAGGATCACCTCCAGCGCCACCACGACCAGGGCGAACGCCACCGCCCACCACATGATTCGGGACCGTAAGCCGACGAACCAGTGGGCGCCGAGTACCCAGAGACCGGCCAACCCGTTGGCGACGATCAGCACCCAGGCGAGTCCCGAGTGAGCGTCGCTGAGCGCCACGGGCGCCTGGCCTCAGGCCTGACCGGGGCGCGAGACCACCGGCTCGTAGGCCCAGATCTCGCTGGCCACCCCCACCGGGCGTTGGGCCCCGGCGGGCGGTCCGCCGGCCTCTCCCCCGGGATGACCGCCGGGGTGCCCGCCACCGGCCGGGGCGCCTGTCGTACCGGCATGGCCTGCGGCGAACGAGGGGGAGGAGAGCCAGGCGTCGAAGGCCGCCTGGTCGCGCCAGCGGGTGATCACCAGCCAGGTGGTGCGATCGTCGGTGGGCTTCAACAGTTCGAACCCTTCGAACCCGTCGGCCCCGTCGACCGCCCCGGCCCGGGCGGCGAAGCGATGGGCGAGCTCGTCGCCGTCGTCGGCGGGCACCGTGATGGCGTTGATCCGGATGATCGTCATGGACCGATGGTGCCCGGCGCTCGACGTCGGCGCCAGTCGGCCCGGGTTCAGAAGACCCGCCCAGCCGAACGGGTCGCTCGACCCGGCCGTACACTGAAGACGTGCTCAAGGCCAACGATCCCTGCTGGTGTGGCAGCGGCCGCAAGTTCAAGCGCTGCCACCGTGACGACACCGAACAGCTCCATCCCGGGAACATAGGCCCGATGCGGACCGTGCCCCCCGAGATCCCGCGACCCGACTACGCCGAGACCGGGCTGCCGATCCGATGGGCCGAACCGTGGGTGAAGTCGGCCGACGTGATCGCCCGCATGCGTACCGCTGGCGCCGCCGCCGCCGAGGTGCTCGAGATCGGGGCGGCCGCAGTGGCACCCGGCGTGACGACCGACCAGATCGACGCCATCGTCCACCAGGCCTACATCGATCGCGGCGGTTATCCGTCCACGCTCAACTACCGGGGCTACCCGAAGTCTCTGTGCACCTCGGTCAACGAGGTCATCTGCCACGGCATCCCCGACGACCGGCCCCTGCGCGACGGCGACATCGTGAACCTCGACGTCACCATCTTCCTCGACGGTGTGCACGGCGACACCAACGCCACCTACCTGGCGGGTGACGTCGACGACGCCTCCCGTCAACTGGTCGACATCACCCGCCAGTGCCTCGACCTCGCCATCCTCGCGGTACGACCCGGCCATCCGCTGAGCGACCTCGGGGCGGCGATCGAGACCCACGCCCACGCCCATGGCTACGAGGTCGTGCGGGCCTTCGTGGGCCACGGCATCGGCGAGCAGTTCCACACCGACCTGCAGATCCCTCATTACTTCGAGCCGCGACTCACCACCCTCATGGAGCCGGGCATGGTGTTCACCATCGAACCGATGATCTCGATGGGTACCGGCAACCACCGCATCTGGGACGACGACTGGACCGCCGTCACCGCCGACGGCAGCCGCACCGCCCAGTTCGAACACACCGTCCTCGTCACCGATGTCGGCGTCGATGTGCTCACCGCCGCCGCCAGTGCTCCGGCGACCGCTCGTCCCGCATCGGCCGCCGCCACCGGCTGACGTGCACCACAGCCAGTTCACCATCGCCACCCTCCACGTCGGCGAGGCCGAGCTGCCTCTGATGTACGCCGACCTGGTGGTGGTGCGCCACGACGGAAACGCCGAGCTCGACTGGGAGTGTGTGGCCGTCACCCTCCCGATCTCGGCCTACGAGCATGAGCCTCAACACCTGACCATGGTCGTGCTGGCTGACGGGCGCACCCTTCGCGGCGATGCCGTCGTCGTCCGCTCCGACGATCAGCGCCACGTCTTTCGCGGCGTCGGTGCCCTCGAGGGGCTGGTCGCAAGCGACGTGGGGCACGACCCGCTTTAGCCTGAATCCACCGTTAAACGGACAGTCCCCATTTCCATGGAAACTATATTTGAAGGAGAACGTCATGGAAGAGTCGTTGACGATTGATCCGGATTCACCGACCTTCGGCAACCGCCACGGTGAGACGCCCAAGACCACCAAGCCGGACGAAGAAAACCCATTCCCGCACCAGCAATTGACTCAGAACGCTCCGAAAGAGTTCCAGGACGAACTCGTCGTTCGGGCGAGCCTGTTGCCGGGCGTTGATGTCACCGAGAGTTGCATCTCGGTACCTGGTGCACGGGCATTTCGATTGGACTCCGCCATGGCTGCAGGCCCCGACGACGCGTTCCAATGCGAGA
>Ga0105046_10003815_pt1 | contig 23934 bp, 23 predicted proteins | sample MAT03_FD_78385 | JGI IMG/M metagenome (GOLD analysis project Ga0105046, IMG submission 78385) | Freshwater microbial communities from Lake Fryxell liftoff mats and glacier meltwater in Antarctica - MAT-03 (megahit assembly) | ecosystem: Environmental > Aquatic > Freshwater > Ice > Liftoff...
ATCAGCTGCACGCGGTAGGGCACCGTGCCTAGGTCGGCAGCTGCCACGTTGGCATCGCGATCGCCATCGAGCGCGCGCACCGACAGTCGAACGTGGGCCGCTCGAATCAGGTGTGGTCCCTTGCCCAGGGCAGCGGCCGTCGCACTCAGCGGATCGCCCGCGTAGGCCGGGATATTGGAGTCTCCGGTTGGGTAGAAGCTGGTTTGAACCGTACCGGGGTTGCTGACGACGGAGACGCCGACCTTGAAGTCGACCGCGTACTCGGCCACCAGCTCGGTCGAACCAGCCGCGATCGTATCGTTGGGCAAAATTTCGCTGCGTGCGAACTCGAGCCGCTGCGGAGTCGTGTCCGTTGCGGGGCGCACCCCGGCAAACACGTAGCTGAAATTCGCATCGGCGCTCAGATTCGCCAACTCGTAGCGAATGATGTTGACCGTATTGACCTGCACTCCGCCAGCAAAGCCGCGCAGTCCGCACACGCTGCCGGCGCCCTTGTTCACGATGGCGAGACCCGGACCGAGCGTGATGGTCGGGCTGGCGCCGTTGGTGACGCTGGTGATGATGCCGTACTGCTCTTCGTTCTCTTGGTTCACGAGGCGGAGCGCGCGACCGGAGGGAAAAACGGTGTCCAAGAGCGTCTGATTGGCCGCACTGCTGGCGGTGGTGAAACCGATGCGCGCCATCGCGCCCGAAGTCGGATCGAGGTAAACGAGGACGTTCGCGCCACTGGGCTGCACCGAGCGCGCAGGAAACTGCTCACTCGAGGTGTAGTTGCCAAAAAGCGTCAGCGTGTCGGGTGTCAGGCTGTTCATCGTGAGCAGCGGGTTCGCCGAGATGGCGGCAGCCGTGGCGTCGACCCGCAAGATGCCCATCTTCTGCAGAGCGCTCGCGTTGGCCGCCCAATTGGCGCTGAAGCCCGAGGTGATTGCGCCTCCGGGATCGCGAGGCGGACAACGCCCGGTGTCTTTGGCCAGGTTGGGACTCGCCAAAAAGCCCGCACGCGCGACGTCGGCGCGCAAACGTTCAAAGCCGGTAATCGCCGTGAGAGTCGTGTCCGACAGCCGAGATTCTTGTTGGAAGAAACGCGTCACGTCCTTGGTGAGCATGAACACGAAAATCGTGAAGAACAGACCGCCGGTGAGTGCCACCATGATCTCGATCAAAGTGAAGCCGCGCCCGCGGCCCGACGTGCGGCGCTCGTTCACTGGTTCCCCGCAGTCTGCCGGACGGCACTGGACTTGTAGACGAGGTGAAACCGATCCGTCCCAGCCTCGACGGTTGCGACGCTCAGGGCGCAGAGCGACGCGACGCCGAGCGGCCCGCCGCCTTCTTTCTGCCAGAAGACGCGCACCTCGGTGCGGATCAATTGGCTGCCCGCCGTGGTGATCAGCGGACTCAGGCGAACGTTGGTGCAAAATGCGATGTCTCCCGCGGTCGCAGTGTAGCTTCCCAACGCGTTGAAACCCGGCCCGAACGTGGTGCCTTGGGCGGCAGGCACGACCCAGACCGGGGGCGACTGGATGTCACCCGTCTTGAGCCAAGTCGTGTTGGTCCGCCCAGCGTCGTTTTGACCCCATTGCGTGGCATCCACTGTGAGAGCGTCGAGCCAGCTCTGCGCGATGTGGCTGGCAATGGCGAGGTTCTTGGCATGGCCGTTCGACGAACTCGTCACTTTCTGCATCGAGATCACACCCGTGATGCCGACCGCGAAGATGGCCAAGGCCATCATCAGCTCGACGATGGTGTAAGCGCGCTGGCTCCGTCGTGACTTGCCGCGTCGCGACCTGCCGCCCGTCCACGAGTGGACGCGTTTCATAGTGCGTTCACGCTGACCCGTGCGACGCCGTTTGGCGGAATGACGACCTGACGCGTCAGGCCGATGCCGCTTGCCTGTTCGACGAGAACCCGCGGTGCGCCCAGCATCGGCGCCAAAATGCCGCCGGCGAGGGCAGAGAACGCGCGCCCCAGAGGCGTGAAGCAGACGTCCTGGCTCGCTACGCCGACCGTTGCCGGGGTGTCCATGGTGACGGTCATCGTGCCAGCAAGCGACGCGTCGAAAGTCTCGAGCACTTGATTGCCAGCGTTGCCGGCGGTCCAGTTTGTCGCTGTGCAGCTCGAGGTAGGCAGCAGATTGCACGCTGCGTTGCCCGTCGCGTTGCCGGCGCCCCAGATCGCCTCGTGGACTTGGTAGGCGCCACCCGCGGTGTAGCGGACGAGTACGGCCGAGCCTCGAGCCATCGCTCGCAGGCGTGCGTTGCGGTAGATCGCCGCCACGTAGTCGGCTGCCAGTCGCGCTTCGCGATTGCGGAGCTGCCTGACGATGCCTGGCATGGCCACCGCGGCCAGAACGGTGATAATTATCACGACGGTCATTAGCTCCACCAAGGCGAAGCCGCGGGCCGAGCTGACGCGGGGAGTGCGAAGGCGGGTCATGGACGAGGTCACGAACCCTGATGCAAGCATCATGCCCGCGATTCCACGAGGAAATTTTGAGATCCTGATGACGAGCATGTCTTTGGAGGCCGAAAATGCGCTGCGCCCTCGGGACCGAGGCGCGCGGAGACGCAATCGATGCAGGACTCTGAAAACATTGCGGCCTTGGTCGGCCGAAGGGCCCAGGTTCCGGCGGGCCTGTTCTCCCGGCGTCGTTGTCTGTAGGACGGGGCGCATGTCGGTGCGCCGAGGCCAGTCCCCGACTCGTTGGCGGGCGATTCTTGCGTGCCTGGGCTTGGGTCTAGCAGGCTGCTCTGTCGCCGATCCGGATCCGCCGTTCGCCGCGGCTGGGTCGACTCCGTCGAGCGCCCACCTGGCGCTCAGGGCCCCGCGTTGCCGAGACGAATCGACCGTGCCCGTTCTCGGACTGCCGGCGCGTGCAGGTGAATATTGCCCCGATGCCGGAGTCGACGTGCGGCGCTACGGGTTGGAAGCTCCGCTCGGACTCGACGCGGGTTGCGCAGAACTGTTTCCCGGGGGGTGCGGTCTCGAGAAGAGCTTCGGTCTCGATCGTCTGCAGACGCTCCAATACACGCGGTGGCGAGGCCCGCGCATCGAGGTGCGTATTCGCGTGAGCGAGTTCGGTGGACCGCGTGCAGCTTACGGCTTTTATGCGGCGCGCGTCCTTGCGGACGCTGACAGCGAGGCGCGCCCTTTCTCTCGGCTTTCTGTGAAAGGTCGCGGAGCTTGGCGCGACGAAGTGGCGTACCTGTGGAGTGCTAGGCGCGTCGCTGAATTGCGCATGTCGAGCCCGACCGAGACGCCCGACGTGGTCCGCTCGGTGGCGACTCGCGAGCTTGGTGAACTCGCCACTCGACTCGACTTCGCTGGAAATGAGCCCCTGCCGTACGAGCTAGCGATTCTGGAAAACGCCGAATTCGAGGGACCCGTCGTCAGCATCGTCGACGACCATTTGCTCGAGCTCTCTGGCAGCGGACCCGGTGCGACGGCTGATGCGCGTGACGAAACCGGTGGCTACCGTCAGCTCCTGGCCGTGCGTCGCGACGAGTCCAGCGCCAAGGATCTCGTGGCGCTGCTCGGCCGAGAATATTCCGGCAAATGGTTTCGGACCAAGACCGTGCTGCGCGTTCGACGGGCCCGGGCCGGACACAATCCGGAGACTTGGTACTTCGCCCGCAGCGGCGCGGTCGTGGTCGGAGTCGGCCCCCTTCGAGCTGCCGAGTCGAGCGGGCGTGCGCTCGACGATGGAGCGACATCGTGGTTCGAGCGGCTCGAACGTTTGAACTCGCGCGTTCGCCGCGCTCCCCGGCCCGAGGCGCGCTGAACGCGCGCTCATTCTGTGCGCAGGATCACGTGGTAGCCGAACGGGCTCTCCACGACGCCGGAGATCTGTCCGACCTCGAGAGCGAAGGCCGCATCGGAAAATTGCGGAACCATCTGATCGCGGCGGAAAACGCCGAGCTTGCCTCCGTCGGCGGCCGAGCCCCGATCGTCCGAGAATTCGGCCGCAATTTTGGCGAACTCTTCGCCTCCGAGGACCCGTGAGCGCAGCTCACCGGCGAGAGCGAAGGCTTCGGCCTTGCTCCGATCGACGTAGGGTGCGGCGCGCGTGGCTCCCTTGTAAGAGATCAAGAAATGCGCCCCGCCGATTTCCGCGGGCCCGCGTACGACGGGCGTGACTGGCCCTTCGACCTCGGGCACGGCAGGGACGCTGGGCGAGCTTCCGGGGCCGCCTCGAGTGGAGACGACGCACCCGCACAGAGCCGACGCACTCAGCACCGAAGAGGCCAACGCCAACGCACTGACGAAAACGAAGCGAGCGCGACTCATGCTTCGCTCACTGTCGCCCAGGCCCCGCCGACGACTGCTTCGGGACGATCGTTCGCGTACGTCGCAAGCGCGACGACGCCGTCGTCCAGGCGGAAGCCCACGGTTTTCAAGCTCTCGCCGGGCCACACGGGCTTCTTGAACTGCACGCTCAGCGAGCGCAGGCGATCGGGGTCGCCGTCGCAGGCGCCTTGCACGACCGCCCGGGTCACGTAGCCGAACGTGCACAAGCCGTGCAGCAGCGGCCCCTGGGCAAAACCAACCGAACGCGCGAATTCGGGATCGGCGTGCAACGGGTTCAGGTCGCCCGAAAGCCGATAGAGCAAAGCCTGCTCGGGCGACGTGCGCTCGGTGCGTTCGAACGAAGGTTCGCTGCCCGTCGGCAGCTTGGGCGCCTCACTCTTGGGAGGCCGTGGCCCACCGAAGCCGCCGGTGTCGCGGACGATCAAGGTCCACTCGGTTTCGCTGAGCAGTTCGCCGTCCAGATCCGTGCGGGTGGAGAAGACCAACTGTGAAAGCCGCTTCAGATCGTAGATGCCGTCAAGTCGCGCGACCGTGCGGAGCCGAGCCTGAGCGGGCAGCGGTCTGTGCAGAGTGATGGCCTGCGTGCCGTGCACCACCAAATTCATGTCGGCGCGTGCCTTTTCGACCAAAGGAACGAGTGCCGGATAGGCAGGTACCACGGCGAACGACGGCACCACGCGCGGGCCGCGCGCCTCGTACAGGTAGTCCAGCTCGCTTTGGGTGGCGCCGACGCCGAGGGCGTAGAGCACCGTCGTCTTCCAGTCGTATTCGAAGAAGAACGGCTCGGTCTCGTAGCCGACCTGCGTGAGATCCAAACTCATGGTCCTGGCCTGTAGATGCTCAGAGTTCCGCTCGCAAGGCAGCGCTCAGCCCGGCTGAGAAGAACACCGTGGTGCCGTTGATGGACGCGACGTCTCCTAGCGGACTTCTGGCGGGGACATCTGGCAATTGCCAAGCGCCGACTCGGGCCGACGCCCCCAGCTGAAAATGCTTACCAAGCAGCCAGGCGACGCCACCTGCACCGAACACCGACAGGCCCTCGCTCCGCAACGTGACCCCTGGTGAGCCCACGTAGGAATCACCACTCAGGCCGTCGGCAGAGGCGAAGCTGTCGCTCATCACGACTAGACCGAGGCCCGGACCGATCCAGCCTTCGAACGAATCGTGCGCGAACGGATAGTAGCGACCGATACCCTCGATGGTCAGGTAGCCACGCGTGTGTTGGCGGTTGATGCCGGAAGAATCGTCGATCGGGGTGACTGTGGTCGGGAACAGTCCAAGAGTGACGCCGCCGCCGAGCGCGAAGCGCCTGTCGACCCGCACCAGATTCCAGACTTCGATCAGCGGCGACGAGTCTCCCTGCGTACATCCTTGGTCACCGCACACGGAGGCGGCTGGCAACACGAGCCAGCCCAGGCTGAGCTCGGCCATGCCCATGACGCGCTCGGGCGGCGGCAGATCGAACGGATTGAGCACGGCCCGGTCGAGCATGGGTTGTGCGGGCGGTGCAACGGCAGGTGGCGCTTCGAGCGGATCGGCTTTGGTGTCTGCCGCAGAGATGGGTAGCGGCACGGCCCACGCACAACTCGAGACGAGCAGAGCAGCGGAGCGCGCGCGGGTCATGTCGGGAGATTGTGCGGGGAGCGGCCGCGAGGTCAATTGGACGAAGCCGGTTACGCGGGATTTCTGCGGGGGACGTTTCCCCTGGACCCCACCGGGGACCCCACTAGGCTCGCCCAACCCATGAGGCCGAAGCCATGAGCGGAGACCCCGAAGCAACGCCCGGCGAGCAGCCCAGCCGCGAGGCCGACGGCCCTCTCGATGCAGAAGCAGCGAGCGGCCGCAGCGCGGCTGCCGAAGCTCCCAAGGCGCGCGCCGGCTCGGCTGGCCTGGCCCGGCGGTCGCGCTCCAAAGCGGCCGTCAAGGCCGTAGCCGAGGCTCCGGAGCTCGAAGTCCTCGAGGGTGGCTATCAGGTTGCTTTGCCGACTTTCGAGGGCCCGCTCGATCTGCTGCTGCATTTGATCCAGCAGCATCAGCTCGATGTCCTGGACATTCCCATCGGCTTCGTGACCGAGCGTTACGTCGAATACATCTTGCTGATGCAAGAGATGAACATCGACATGGCGAGCGAGTATCTCGTCATGGCCGCGACTCTCGCCCACATCAAATCCAAGATGCTGCTGCCGACGCCTCCGGCCGATCAAGACGACGAGAGCGTGGAGGAACTCGATCCCCGAGGCGAGCTGGTGCGCCGCTTGCTCGAGTACCAGAAGTACAAGCAAGCCGCTCAAGAACTCGGTGCGTCGCCCGTGCTCGGGCGCGACGTGTTCTTGCGTGGCGCTCCGGCCCCGGCCGTCGATGGGCCAGCCGAATTGGCGCAAGTCAGTGTTTTCAAGCTGTTTGATGCCTTCCAGAAGATGCTGGGGCGTGCACAGCAAACGGCCGAGCATCACATCGACGTCGACCGCATTTCGATCTCTGAGCGTATCCTGCAATTGATTGACCGGCTCAAGGGCAAGGGAGCCGTCCACTTCGAGCTACTTTTCGACGAGGAGACGACGCGCTCCGATTTGGTCGTCACCTTCCTCGCCATCCTCGAGATGACGCGCCTCCGCATGATGCAGGTTCTCCAAGAGGGCCCGCTCGAAGCGATTCGGGTCGAACTGACCCTGACCGACGAACACGACGACGTGCTCGCGCAGGCTTCGGGCGAAGATCCTTTGATTGGTTTGTCGCGCGGCGAAATTCCCGCGGCCGCGCAGGTCGTCGCTTCCGGCGACGACATCGAAGAGTGAGTCGACGACGAAGATCATGGCTAGAAAGAAGCGCCCCACCCCGCAGCGTGGCCCTCGGTCCACCACCTCATCCGTCGACGCCGTTGATCCGAGCAGCGACGCCAAGGACGTCGACTCGACACCTGACAAGGCCGCGCTATCCCATGACGAGGAAGCTGATTCCGCATCCGAGCTGCCGGCGGCGGAAGGCGGGCCCGACGAGACGGAGTCCGACCCTCCACAGAGCAACGAGCACGAGCTGCCGCATGGCCATGCCAGCCTCGACGACGCCGAGCATGCCGACGAGGAGGCCCAGCCGGAACTCCCGAGCGCCAACGTTTCAGAAGACGACGAGAGCGAACTCGACGACCAGGCAGACGCTCAGCATGAGCAACTCAGCTTGTCCAGCTTGCTTCACGGTTCGGCCGCAGACTTGATCGGTGAGGGCCTGGACGATGAGTCGGGCATCGAAGATACCGAAGCGTTTCTGCGTGGTCTGGTCGAAGCGGTGATCTTCATTTCGGACAAGCCGCTCGCCGCGCGAGACGTCGCTCGCGCGGCGAAGATCGACAAGCGTCGCGCCCAAGAGTTGATCGACGGCTTGATCGCCGAGGGCGCGACGCGCGGGATCCGCCTCGTCGAAGTTTCGGATGGCTACGCGTACCGCACCAACCCGACCTATTCGCCCTACGTTCGCGAGTTCCTTTCGCAGCGCCCGGTGCGACTCAGTCGCGCGCAGCTCGAGACCTTGGCCATCATCGCCTACCGTCAGCCTGTGACGCGCCCCGAGGTCGACGACATTCGTGGCGTCGATTCGGGCGCCGTGATCAAGACATTGCTCGAACGCGAATTGATACGCATTCTGGGCAAGAAAGACGAGCCCGGACGGCCGATGCTTTACGGCACGACCCCGCAGTTTCTCGACTTGTTCAGCCTCAAATCGTTGCGTGATCTGCCGACGTTGCGCGAGTTCACCGAGCTGACCGAAGATTCCCGCACCAAGTTCGAGCTTGAACTCGGCGAGCCCGCTCCCGAGGGGCCCATTTCGTTCGAGACCGACGTTAGGGTTCGATCCGACACCGCCGAAACGTCACCCGCGGAGCCTTCGGACGACGACGCGGATGAAGGTGGCTCCCCTGACGGCGAGCTTGTCGACGACCAGCCGGTTGAAGACGGCTCTCGAGACGGCGAAGCAACGAACGACGACTCGGATGAAGACGAAGGTTCGGACGCCGCCGCGGACGACGATTCGGACGACGACGATTCGGGTAACGAGGACGACGAGGACGACGAGGACGACGAGGACGACGAGGACGACGAGGACGACGAGGACGACGAGGACGACGAGGACGACGAGGACGACGATTCGGTTGACGACCGCGCCGAGTCAGAAGACGACTCGGACGCCGACCCCAAGAGTTAGGTCAACGGCGAACCCGGGAGGCTGGTGGGCTGGCCGTCGAATGTGCGCAACGGCGCGTGTTTCGGACCGAAACCACGGTCATGGCAAGAATAGACTCGGGCTGGGTGGCCCTGGTGGGGGCTCTGGTGGGCGCGTGCACCGGACCGCTCGGGGTTCCGGGCTCGAGCTTCGAGCTCGAGACGTTTGACGGTCGGGCTCTGGACGACGTCGCCCCAGTCAGTCGTTTTCGTTTGCGAGGTATTCAGGCCATCGACATCGAGGACGTCTGGCTCGTACTCGGTGAGGTGAGTTCGACGTCGGCCAAGCGCATGCGCAGAGGCGATCCGCCGACCACGCTCCAAGACGGACGTCTCGCCCTGAGCAGTTGGCGGGAGTCCGACGATGTCGTGTTGGCGCCGCTCGTGCGACTCGAGGCCGGCGAGACCTACACCTTCGTCGCTCTCGGCGCGGGTGAGCTCGGACGTTTCGTCGTCAGCGAAGAGTCGGAAGTGATCTTCGAGCGTGTGGAAGACGCAAGTGTCGCTCCCGGTGGATGGGTCTCGTATTGCAGTGCGCTCCCGTTCGATGCGGGCATCGCGGCTGCGTCGCGGGTTCGGGCGGGCCCTGGCATACTGGATGTGGACGCCAAGCCGGGCTTCGGCGGCACAGCACTGCTCGCCGACCGCTGTGTCAGCCTTCGCTTGCCGGAAATGGCCGATTGGGTCTATTTCTTGGCGCCTCCGCGACTGGGCTCGGCGCTCCTCCCTCCCGAACCGCTCGCGCTCATTCGAACTCCATCGACCGAGGCCTCACTTGGCTGGTGTGAGGGCCAGCCGCTCGATCGCTGCGCTGGGGCACGGCGCGCCGCCGTCGAGGTCTTGGTGCCACGAGGAGTGAGCGCGCTCACACTTACTCCTTTGGATCAGGCTGGTGAGCTCGCGAGTTGGGTGGGTGCGGTTGACGCTCCGACGGTGATTGCACTCGGGCCTCTCACAGCAGGCGCCGACTACCAGCTCGACGGGGTCCGTCTGTCGGGCGGGCGCGCGGAGTCGACGAGCGCTCGACTGACCGCAGGTCCGGCCGAGGGGCGCCTCGTGCTCACCGAAGTGCTGACGAACCCACTCGGACCCGAACCGGATGCGGAGTGGGTCGAAGTCTTCAATGCCGGCACCGCGCCCGTGCAGCTGGCTGGCCACCGCTTGATGGATGCGAAAGGTGAGATCCGCTTGCCAGCGGCAACGCTCGAGCCCGGAGCGTACGGCTTGTTGGTGGGCCAGGCTTATCGCGCTGATCCCGAAATGGACGTCGTTCCGGCCGCCTCGGCCCTGCCGCTCGTCGTACCGCAAATCGGCCAAAACGGCTTGCTCAACGCCGGCGAAACCCTGCGCCTCTTCGACCCCGAAGGGCGACTGGTCTCCAAAATACCGGCGATCGAAGGCGCGGCGGGGGTCAGCGTCGTTCGCATTTCCGTTTGGGCGAGCGACTTGCCGAGCTCCTTCGTGTTGCATGGTCCACCCGGGGCTTCGCCTGGTGGACCGAGCTCCGAGGACGCGTCCCCTCGGTGACGACTAGCTGCCGGAGATCATCATCGATCGGACACGAAAGGTCGGCGATGCGATCGCACCCTTGAGTTCCAAATCGTCGGCGACGCAGTCGATGTTCTTGAGCATGGCGTCCAGGTTGGAGCCGATGGTGACTTCACTGACCGCGTGCGCAACTTTGCCGTCCTCGATCCAAAATCCGCCCGCACCGCGCGAGAAATCGCCTGTCAGGGCGTTGAAGCCGAAGCCCATCATTTCGGTCACGAGCAGGCCGCGCTCAGTCTGCTCGATCAGGTCCTGCCTGGATTTGTCGCCAACCTGGAGAAATAAGTTCGTCGTTGCCGGGCCGATCGAGCCGCCGCCGCGGGACGCGCTGGCCGTGACGGGCATGTCCAGCTTGCGGGCCGAGTAACAGTCGAGAAGGAAGGTCTTGAGCACGCCGTTCTCGACGATGACGTTCTTGCGAGAACGCAGCCCTTCGCCGTCGAATGCGCGCGAGCCGGGGCCGCGGGGGATCCACGGGTCGTCGACGATCGTCACCAGCGGACTCGCCACGTCCGTGTTCAATCGGTCCAAGAGGTAGCTGGATTTGCGCCACAGCGAGCCGCCGACGATCGTGCCGGCGAACGTCGAAAGGATCGAGCGCGCGGAGTCGGCGTCGAACACGATCGCCGCTTCACCGGTCTTCACTTTGCGCGAGCCGAGCTTGCTCAGCGTACGGCGCGCCGCCTCTTCGCCCACGAACACACCGTCTTCGAGATCTTCGCGGTGTCGCCGCGCCGTCCAGTAGTAGCCGCGCCGGCGTTTGTCGTCGGCGTCGAGCACGACTGGCACGACCGAGAGCGACGCATAGGAACCCCGGGTCACGCCTTCGAACCCGCCAGAAAGCACCATGGCTCGCGTCGAAGAAGTGCGAGCGAAGGTGGCGCCTTCACTGAGCGTAATGCGCGGATCGTACGCGAGGGCAGCGGCTTCGGCCCGTACCGCTTGCGCGAGCGCATAGGCGGCATCGATTTCGGATACCGTCGGATCGAACAGATCGAGCTCCGGGTGCGGGGGGGCGCAGATCAGTTCCGGATCCGCTGGGCCCACGGCCGGATCTGCCTCGGACAACTCGCACAGCTCCACCGCGTCACGGATCAGCAAGCTCAATCCTGCCTCGCTCAGATCGCTCGTCGAGGTCATGGCCAGCCGCCCCGCGCGCAAAACCCGAAGGGACAGTCCGCGTTGACCGGCTTCTTCGACCAACTCGGGCTGGCCAAGCCGCACCTTGGCGCTGAGTTCCCAGCTCGAGCCGATGCCCACCTCGGCAACGTCGACTTCCTGCATCGCGCGTCGCACGACGCCCCGGGCAATGTCCAACAGCTCGTCTCGGTCGTCCAGCATGCTCCGCTTCTAGCACGCCCCAGACCGAAAGAAGGCGCAGAATCGGGCCGCTTTTCACCAGATCCCGCGTGGGCGCGGAGCTTCGACGTCGGGCGGAGGAGCGCTGGGCCGACGAAGATTGGGGAAGCGCTGGCTAAGGGCGAGCGAGCCGAAAGCCTTGGGCTTCCCAAGCGAGCACGCCGCCTTCGAGGTAGCTCACGGGGACACCTTGGGCCGCCAACTTGGCGGAGAGTTCCTGGGTCTCCTTGCCTCCGCGGCAGTACAAGACCCCGGGCGCCGGCAGCATGCCTAGCTCGGCCAAGTGCTCGTCGATCGTCGCTAGGGGCAAGTTGACTGCTCCTTGGATGTGGGCACGCGAGAAGACTTCGGGCGGACGCGTGTCGATCAACACGATTTGTCCTTGAGCCAAGAACTCTTTGACCTCGGCCGGCGAAAGCGCGCCGGCGGCGCGCGGCAGAAACGGCTCGAGCATTGCTCGCATCTCTGTCCTGCGGATGGCTCCCTGCTTGCCGTCGACAGGACGTCCTTGTTGAAAGACGACGAACGTCGGGACCGACCGAATGCCGAGCGTTTGAGCGAGTGTCGGGCTCTTGTCGATGTCGACCTGGACGATCTTCGCCTTTCCGGCGAGTTCGACTTGGAGCGCTTCGAGTTCGGGTGCGACCGTCTTGCACGGCCCGCACCACTCGGCGCCGAATTCGACCAGGACGGGGAGTTCCTCGCGAAGGACCTCGATCTCGAAATTCTGTTCGCTGACGGTGGGGACGCTAGCCATGGCGGCCTTCTACCCCCCGAACAAGCGCGAACCAACCACGACCGAAACTGGCGTGTCAGACGCGTCGACGCACGCCTTGGGACCAAAGCCTGGGTGACTTTCCTTGCAGAATGCGAGAGGCGAGGGCTTCGACGGCCAGCAAGAGCACGGTGAGGCCGAGCCAGCCGAAGAGGGAGCTGGATCCGCCCCGCGCGATCCAACCGCCCAGTGAATCACGGACATGGACGCCGTCGTGGGCCCACGCCAAGAGGGCCTCGAGCGTGACGACTTGAATCACCGTGAGCGCGAGCGTTCCGGTTACGGCTCCACGCGCCCGCGCACTCTCCGCCGCCAAACTCGCTCCGGACTGGCCAAGCGCGATGCCGCCGAGCAGGGATGGAGACCATTCGCTGTTTTGACGGAGCATCCAGCGCGCGACTGCAACCGCTTGGGTCCATCCCGCAACGACGCCTATGGCGCACCACTCGGCCAAGCCGAGAGACAACAGCATCGGTGCTAGAATAAAAGGCAAGAGGGCCCCGCGCGCCTCCGTGAGCAAGTTCACGATCGCGCGAGCAGGATTGCTGGCGAAGCCCCAGCGACCGAGCAGGAGGCCGACCATGGTGGCGACGCTACAGGCCGTCGCGACGGACAGCAGCGTCCAAAACAGGCCGTTCATGCTTCACCCCAACGCAAGCGCGCCGTGCCGAGGAGAGCGTCGCAGACGAGTTGCATGCCGCCCGTCACGACGCCCAGCGAGAGCCCAGCCATCATCAGCCACGGCAAATCAGCGGACGCCACCGCATGGATAGTCTCCTGGCCCAAGCCGTGCACGTGTGCGCCAAGCTCGAGGCAAGTCACCCAGATGGCTGCCTCGGCGGCCGCCAAAGGTGCCAGCGTGGGAATCGACGGTCCCAGCCAGCGTACGACGGCGCGCACCCGGCCGAGTCCTTCTTGGCGGCTCAAGACGTGGCGCGTGCGCCAGTCGATGCGATCGGCCAATTCGCGTTGCAGCAGATATGCCGACGAAAGCGTGCCTGACAGAGTCGCCGACAGCCCCAGCATCCAGTTGACGCCCGACGTATGCAGCAGTGTGCCCGGAATGAGGGTGCACAGTCCGAATGCAAGGATGATGCGGATCGGCGCGTGGCGTCCGGCGGAGCCGAAGCTCCGCATTTGCAAAACCTGCACCCAGGCTGCCAATGCAGGACCGAGGACCAATGCACCCAGCAGCGCGAGAGCGAACAATGGCGCGCTGACGCGTCCCCCGCGGAGCAGGCGCGGCACGAGGCTGCTCGCATCGACGCCGTTCAGCTGGCGCCACGATTGGCGTACCCAAATGGAAAATTCGGTTTGCGTGATGCGGGCGCCGAGTAGCTCGAGCTTGCCCATCTGCGAGAATGCGCCGCTGTGCCGATCCCAGAACACGCGAATTTCCGTCGCCAGCAGATGCGCTTGGCTGATCGAGGCTGCTCTTGGAAGCTCGAAAGCGCGTCCCGACACATGAGCAATCAGCCCAGAAAGGCGCCGCACGCGTTCGACGTCGGCATCGGTCCGCACGCGACCCAGCTCCTCGATCAGGGCGGGCAAGGCGAAACTGTCGACCACCAACAAGTCGGCGCGGCGCAGACGCAAATCGCGTGCCGCGAGGCGCTTCACCAAGCGTTGAACCGAAAGCGGTCGGAAGTCGAGGCCGTGCTCTTCGTAGAATTGCCGCCAGAAAATCAGCTGATAATCCGAGGCATCGACGACGTCGCCGGTCGCCGTGCCGGTCGAATCGTCGAGCCCCATGCGCACCACCAAGGGCCACAGCGCGTGGGCGATGCGCTTTTGTCGTTTCACGGCGAAAGTGTCGAGTCGTGACAAGACGTGGGGCAAGGCCGCGCCGCCGAGTTCGACCAACCGCGCGGACCCTCGAGGCTCATCGTGCTCCAGCAAATCGAGAGCCAGAAGAGCTTCGCCTTCGGCGTTGGCTGGATGGCGATTGAAGAAGGCGAACTGTCCCGGAGGAGGAGGGACGAGTGTGCTGGTGAGCAGAGCAAATAGGGCGCCCGAGCCTAGAGTCAGCAGGGGCGCGAGCCAGAACAGACGTCGGAGGGATTCGACCAAGCTTGCTGCCTTTTCTGGAGAATCGCGCGAGCTCGTGCCGGTCGCGCGTCAGGCTGGGCCTCAGCGTAAGGCCAAATAGCCGAGAAGAGCGGCCAGGAGCATGGCGCTCAGCACCAACGTGGCCATGAGAGTTGGCGGCAACCCCTGCGTGGGCAGATCAACGGGTTCTTCGGACGCGCCGGGGCGTTGCCGTGCGCTCTGCGGTTCTGGCCGCGCGACCCCGCCCGAGTTGGGCGTTTCGAGTTCACCCTGCGCATTCACGATGCCGATCATCGTGTGCGAAACGCGGAGGGCCCGTCCGCCACCGTCGTCAGGCGGAGCTGCCGTCTTGGCGCCGTCGAAGCTACCCGTATCGACGCTGGGATGCTCGGCCTCGACGGCCAAATCGGGCAGCGCGTACTTCTGGTAACCGAAGGTATCGGTTGCGCCGAGCTTCGGACCTTCCTGCACCCTCGCCACGATGACGGTGATGTTGTCGTGGCCACCGGCAGCGTTCGCGCGGTCGGTGAGTTCACGACAGGCATCGAACGGGCTTTCGGTGTTTGACAGGACCTCGTGGATCTCGTCGTTGCGGATCATGCCGCTGAGCCCGTCCGAGCACAGCATGAGCACGTCGTCCTTGCACAGATCGACGTGCGTGAGGTCGACTTGCACCGTCTCGGCCGTACCCAGCGCTTGCAGGATGATGTTGTTGTGCTCGAACGTCTCGGCTTCTTCTTCGGTGAGTTGGCCGGCTTCGATCAATTGATTGACCAGCGACTGATCGCGCGTGAGCAGTTGGAGCTTCCCGGCTCGAAGGAGGTAGGCGCGACTGTCGCCGACCTGGCCGACGAACAAGCGGCGGTCGAGCAGCGCCGCGATCGTCGAGGTCGTGCCCATGCCGCGTCGGCTGCGGTCGGAGCGAGCTTCCTGAAAGATGGTTGCGCCCGCATATTCGATTGCCTGGATCAGGCGGCGAGCCAAATCGTCGTGATCGGCTGCGGAGCCCCCCACGGTCAGTTGCTCGTAGATGAGGTCAACGGCCATCTGGCTGGCGACCTCACCAGCAGCGGCGCCACCCATGCCATCGCACACGCCGACCACGAGTCCGCTCTGCCCGATGAGGGGATTGCGGTTCTCTTCCTTGAGTCCGCGCACCTGACTCGTCAGGTCGGCGACCAGGAAATTGTCCTCGTTGTGTTCGCGGATCTGGCCCACGTCCGTGCGCCCGAAAAGCTGCAGGCGGATCGGTGTATCTACTTCCGACATGGGTACGTTATCCACCGCGCCTGACATCGAGACGGAACAGGTGCTGACCGATGCGGACATGATCCCCGTTTGACAATGCGTGGCTTCCTCGGATAGCCACGAACGTGCCGTTGGATGAGCCTAAGTCGCGCAAGGTAAATTGGTTGGTGTTGGGATCTCGGCGAAGTGCCGCGTGCCTTCGACTCATGAACGGATCGTCGGTGAACACGATGTCACCTAGCTCCCGCCCCAGGACCGTCTCGGCCCGGGAGAGATAGTAGACGTCTCGCGCTCTATCCTCCACCGTCATTACGGTGAGGCGGGCATATCGGGGGGAGGGCGGGGTACCGAATACACGCACTCCGGCCCTGACGACGGGGCTCGGGTTTCGCTCGCCCTCGGGTATCGCTTCGAACTTCAGGACGCCCAGGCCCAAGAGCAGGAGATCGTCGCTCCGCATCGGTATCGAGCCACCGATGCGGACGAAGACTCCGTTGGTCGAGCCAGCGTCGTCGATGAAGAAGCTGCCGCTTCGATAACTGATGCGAGCATGCTCGGGGCTGACGTACGGATCCTTGCGAAGCTGCACGCCGGCGCGCTCGTCGCTGCCGACGACCACCTCGCTGCCGAGGAGTGGGAAGCGTCGACCTGGAGAACCATCCTGAGCGATCACGACCAACTCTGCGCTTGGCAGGGCTTCGCGCAGGGCTTCAATCACTAGAGCCGGAGGCGCCGAGCGTGGACGTTCACCGGAAGCGCCTTCGAGCGGCACACCGCAGATCTGGCAGAAACGCGCGGCTGGACCGTTCGCTGCCGTGCAAGCGCGACAAGAGCGCACCTCGCCTTCGTTCGAAGGCAGAACTGGCGCCGGCGCTACCGCGCTCTGTCGTTCCAGTGGTGCAGGGGCCACGCCCACTGGAGGTGCTTCACTCGGACGCGGCGGAGGCAAGGTCCTCGGCGCCTCAACGGGCTCGCTTTGGAGTACCCCGCGTGGCGCGGGCGCTGCCGCATGCCGAGATGCGGGACGTACCGGGACTGGCACGCTAGGGGGCAAGCGCATGTCGGGTGCTTCGCGCGCAATGGGCGGCGCTTCGACCTCAGCGGGACGGCGCTGCTGCATCACCGGGGCGACCAGTGGTCCCTTCGCAGGCGCGGGTGCCCCAGAGAGACCTGCTCCGCAGTCGCTGCAGAACCCAGCTTCTGTCGGATTGTCTATGCCGCAGCAAGCACAAACGGAGCGCTGAACATCCGTCGGTGCGGGGCCGAGTGGGTCCGCTGCTGCTACCGGCGCGGCTGCGTGCAAAACCGAGCCACAGTCCAAGCAGTAGCGCACATGGCCAGGATTGGGGCGCCCGCAGCGGGTACAGTCCACGAACGCAGGTGACCGCGCGCAAGCCTCTGAGTCAAGGGGGCCCGGGGCCTCCGCTCTCAGGGGCCCGGGGGGCGCGGCCGCCAGGCCCTTGCGGACGAGGTGAGCCAGCCTTTTTCAGCCGGTCCCACGGCGTGGAGCTTGGCGCGGCGCGCCGCTCGCGCCCCTCGCGCTTGACCGAGGGGCACAATTCGGCGCGGAAACGCCTGTCGGACTGGGCGTCTCCCGGAGTTCTTGACGTGGCGACGAGCCATGGCTTAAAGCCGCCGTGCTGCTCGAAACGGGGCGGCCGATCAACAAGACGAATACCATGGAAATACACCTCGATAGGCGCGCCGTTCGACAGATCCGCGTCGCCGCTCAAGAAGCCATCGAAGAAGGCGACACCGAGTCCAGTCGGGAGGACATTCTTGAAGCGTTCACGGAGGACCAGATCGAGGAGATCGAGCGCCGCCTGGATCACGGAGACATGTTCGAGTTCTTGACCGACATCCTCGACGAGTGGAGCGGTGAGGACGCCGACGAATTGTTCGAGCTGCTGGAAACTCAGTTGGGTGAGGTCGGCATCGAACTCAAGGTCGAGGCCAAACAGACCGAAGACGACGAAGAGGAAGAGGACGCCGACGCGGACGACGACGACGACGACGACGACGACGCGGACACGGAGGTCGATCCCGAAGCCGAAGCCGATTTCTCAGAGGATTGAGAGACGAGTTCAGCCGAACGAAAGGCCCGGTGGTGCAGCAAGCACCTCGGGCCTTTTGACTATCTGCAAGCTGTCGGACGCGAAGTTGCCGAAAAGCTCCGACAGCAGCGTGGCTCGATCGGCCCCGCTTGTTCCACACAATATAGCGGGGCGCACATGCGCCAGGGGGAATCGGGATGCTCTTTCGCGAGGCGCTCGAGCAGCTGGCATGCGTGCTCGACTCGATGATCGAGCGCAAGTGACCATGCCTGTTCGAATAGAGCGTCGTCCACCAAGCGACTGAGCGGATGCTCGCTGATCAAGAGCTCGAAGGTGTGTGCGGCATCGCTCGGCCGATGGAGATCGTCGCGCTGGATCTGACCCTCCAAAAAACGTGCGCGCGCAAACGCCGAGCGCTCATAGCTGCCTGCCAGGTAAGAAAAGGAACGCGCCTCCCGCAGCACCGCGAGCGTCGCGAGCGCGCCTTCGGGATCGCCCAGCTGCCTTCGGAGTTCGGCTGCGCGCAGCAGCGCTTCGTCGCTGTGGGTACCTTGAGGCAGAGGATCGCGGCGGGCGACGTCTTCGTAGACCAACAGCGCCGCGCGGGGATCGTTCGATTCGAGCGATCTTGCCCACGCGTAGCGCAGCCCGGCATCGAGTTCGCGATCCGAGTTCTCGGCGATCAGCTTCTGCCATTCGCTGGGTGCCGTTCCGGGCGAAAGTTCGACGTAGCGCTGGGCCGCGGACATCGTGCCCCCGGAACTCGGGTGCTTCTTCATCAGTTCGGCGTAGGCCGCCCGCGCGTTCGCGCCGTCACCGGCCCGTTCGAACGCGCGTCCAGCGTCGAGCAGCGCGCGCGCGGCGCGCTCGGATTTCGGATGGGCGTGCGCAAATGCCAGCATCTCGTGTGCTGCGCGTGCGGCATCGCCCTCCTGCTTGGCCACGGAAGCGAAACGATAGAGGGCTTCGTCGCGCGTGCGTGTGCTCGGCGCTTGGTCCGCGGCGCTCTGGAGTTCGCCGCGCGCCAAGACGTAGTCGTGGCGCCGCTCGGCTTGGTTCGCGCGCTCGAGAGCTTGTTCGTAGGCGCTCGGACCACTGGCGCACGCACCGATGGCGAGCGTCCAGCAAGCCCAACTCAGCCGCGCTCGGGCGCTCATGGTTTTGCGGCGCCGGGCGACGCGCCTGAGCGGTTGGGTTCGTGGACGCGCCTGCGTTCCTCGAGCGCAGTCGACAGCAATTGGTACGCGACGACCTGTACCGCTTGCGCCAGGTTCAGCGAAGGCTGATCGGCGACCATGGGAATGCGGATATTCGTGTCGCAACGGTCGAGTTCTTCGGACGTCAGGCCGCTTTTCTCGTTGCCGAAGACGAAGGCTACTTGCCTGCCGCGCGCTGCCCAATCCAATACCCGGGGCGCGAGGTGGGCGGGCGAAAAGACGCCCGAGACGCCGCGGCGCGCTGTAGAACCGATGACGACGTCGCAACCGACGATCGCTTCGTCGAGGTTGTCGTAAATCTCCGTGGCGTCGAGCACGTCGAGGCTCTTCACGGCCATCTTGCGCGCCATCGGGTGACTGGGCACTGCCAGGCGTCCCGGACGGACCAGGCCCGCGCGCAGGAAGCCCATCGTCTTCATGGCGCGACAGGCCGCGCCCAGGTTTTCTGGGTAGTGCGGGCTGACGAACAGGAAGCGCACGCTTTTGTGAACTGCGAGCTCGAGCATGGCCGGCGCCGCGTTCCACCACGGATCAGAGCGTTCGGCGAGGGGGAGGCCGAGGGTCGCTCTTTGCGCATCGAAATCCGAGGGTGGGGCGTCGGCTCTGACTCGGCACGATGCGCCGCGCGGGACCTCTCAAGTTCCAAGGAGGATCGGCGAAATGGCCACCACGGACGACTCCGAGCCCGCTCGACGTCCCGCCGTTCGACTCCCGCGTGCCCCCGGTTGCCTCGACGAGCGGAGCTCCAGGCTCCGCACCCGTCCATTCCTCGGCGTTGCCCAGGAGCTGCAGGATGCCCTCCGGCGTTCGGCCGTCCACGAAAGCACCGACCGGCGCCAGCCGTTCGAAACCGTCTGCAGGATTCGTCCGGGCCGCGCCCCAGGAGCCACCATTGAGCCGACCCTCGTGAAACTGATCGCCCCACGAGTACTGTTGCGAGCGAGGTCCGCGCACGGCGCGTTCGAACTCGTGTTCGTGAGGCAATCGGCCTCCTGCAAACGCGCAGTACGCACGCGCGTCTTGCTGCGAAACGCCCACGACTGGCAGTTCTCGTGGATCGGTGCCCGCATCGCCCACGGCGACGCTCGTCGGCGGGGGACATCGGCCTGCGCTCACGCAGCGGTCATAGGCACGCACGGACACTTCGCGGACGTCGAAGAAGAAGGATGGCACTCGAATCGGAGCGCCAGGTGAGAGCTCGAGGGCGAAGGTTTCGGGTCGACAGACGGCGGCTCCCGCAGCGCGATTGCAGGTCACTGCCAGCGTTTCGAGCTCGCGCGGTGTCGAACCGATGCTCAGCTGCACACCGGCTAGACGCGCGCGCGCAGGCTCGCCGGCGCTCCTGAGCACGGGTGCGCTGGTTGCTAGCAACAGGGGCTCGTCCACGCGTCGCTCGAGTGGCGAGAGTTCCACCGCGCCCCATAGCCACAGCGTCGCGCCGCCGAGCACGCTTGCGATCACGGGGCCAACGCTCGTCACTCGGCGATGCTAGCAGGCTGGCTCAGCGGGCGGGACCCGGCGGCGCTGGACTGAGGTAGGCGGGCCGCGGCGTGGGCGGGCCAGGATCTGTCCATTTTTCGCTCAACCGCTGCAGCGCAACGGCTGCCGTCGCGCCGATGAGGAGGCAGAGTACGATCGTGCCGAGTCGCCGACTAGGGGGCTGACGAGGCTCGGCGAGTCGCGCCAGTAAACGTTCGTCGGGGAGCGTGAGTTGAACCTCGCGGTGGCCCAGTAGCGCGGCACTCAGCTGTCCACCGAAAGCCCGGCAGTTCGGGTAGCGAGCCGACGGGGCGCGTGCCATGCCACGAAGCAACACCGCGTCGACGTCGAAAGGCAGGCCAAGCGCGCGGGCGATCGGTAGGGGCGACTCGCGTTCGATGCGCCGGGCGACCGCCACTGCGTCTTGGCCCGGGAATGCGCGCTCGCCACTCAACGCCTCGTAAAGAGTCGCAGCCATGCTGAACTGGTCGCTGTGGGCCGAATGCTCGCTCGCTCGGATGGATTCCGGAGCCGTGTAGGCGGGCGTACCAACTTGGGCGCCGGCGCGAGTGAGCGTACTTTCGGGCAGGCGAGCCACACCGAAGTCGGCGATTTTCGCGCCTTCTTCGCTCAAGATGATGTTGGCGGGCTTGATGTCTCGGTGAACGATGCCGCGTTCGTGCGCGGCCGTCAGCGCGTCGCCCAGCTGCCCCGCCAAGCGCGCGACCCCTTCGACCGTCAGTCGTCCGCGGCGCAGTGTCGCGTCGAGTGTGGGGCCCGCGGCGTGCTCGAACACCAAATAGACGCCATGAGTCGGATCCTCACCCAGGTCATGGAGCGCCACGATGCCCGGATGATTGAGTCGGGCCATGGCGCGCGCTTCCTGCCGCATGCGCTGCATGAGCAACTCGCGTTCGCCGGCGTCGAGCTTGAGGTCGGGCCTCAAGAACTTCAGAGCGACCTGGCGTTGCAAGACCGGATCGTGGGCCAAGAGCACGAGCCCCATGGCGCCCCTTCCAAGCTCCGTCGAGACGGCATAGCGCCCGATCGTGAGCCCGGCTCCGGGCAACGCACCGCTCACTGGATCCGGTACCCAGGCACACGCTCACCTTCTACGGGCGCAGTCTTTTTCGACTTTTCGCCTTCTTCGGACTTGTCCTTGTCCTTCTCGGCGCCCGAGTCGTCTTCCTTGTCTTTGTCCTCCTGGCTCTTGCCCTTTTTCGAGTTGCTCGAGGGCGGCCGCTTCTCGGGTGCGTCGCCATAGTCCGAGCGCAACTTGGCCAAGAGGCCATCGGCCAAGTAACGCTCGTGGTGCTCTGGCATCTGCGACAGCTGGACGACGAACGCTACGCCGTCTTCTTTCTCGATGACTTCAACGCTGCCAGTCGTGATCTTGTCGCTCGCCCCGGTCTTGTATTCGAACAGCAGATAGCCCGAGTCGACGTCCTTCTCCGTTACTCTATAGCCATGGTCGATGCGGATGAAGCGCAGGGCACCGTTGAAGGCCTGGGTCTTGGTATAGCCGGTGTTGGTCTGGACGCGAGCGCGTGCGGGACTCGTTCCGAGCGCCGCGGCCAACAGCCCGGCGACGAGCAGGGAGTACGGCCGAAGGACGGAGCGGGACCAGTCTCTCTTGGACATGGCAGCAGGTTACTGAAGTCGACGCCAAAAGGACCAATTTTCAGGAGGGTCGGTCGCCCGCGAGCAGGGCCCGTGGCGCAGTTTCCAGCAAAAATTGCAGTTCTTCCTCGCCGTAGCGCTCGCGCAGCCAATCCATTCCGCGAGCGACTTCGGCCACGTCGGCGGGCCTGTGCGCATCGCTGCATGCGGCGTCGTAGAGGCCCAGTGCGAGCAATTGCTCGGCCGAGCGCCGTGTCTGCTCCCCGTATTTGCCGACGACCGCGGCGGTGTCGAGCAGTGCCACTGACCCAAGCTCGACCAACCGCTCGAGAACTCTCGGACTTTCCCAGACGGCGCGATAGCGCTCCGGATGCGCGATCACCGGGATGTAGCCCAAGGTCTGCAATTCGAAGAGTTGCCGTTCGATCAACTCAGCTGGAGTCAGATCGTGGAACTCGACCAACAGCGCGCCTCCGCGCCGTTCGAGAGTCGGGTCGCCGCTCGCGCGAAACGGCAGCGCCTGGCCCAGGCGTACTTCGCTCAGCACCTGGTCGTCGAAGAAGTGCTCGCTCCCCAGCGAGACTTCGGGCAAGCCAGCTTGCCCCTCCAGGAGCGGCGTCACGGCGATGAAGCGCTCGACGAGATGAGAGCGGCGGTTGTCGAACATTCCGGGGCGCATGTGCGGTGTCGCCACGACGTGGGCAAAGCCGAGCGCCGCCAGCGCGCGCAGCATTTCCAAGCCCTCCTCGATGGAGCGAGCCCCGTCGTCGATTTCTGGCACCCAGTGACAGTGGAGGTCGACGAATCCTGCCATGGCCCTATGCTAGCCCCGATGGGTGAACCGAGCGAACCCGCCGATCCTCACCGGCTAGAACGATTGCTCTGCGAACGCGCGGTGGTCGTGTGCGTCGGATCCGGTGGAGTCGGCAAGACGACGGTGGCCGCCGCGCTCGCGCTCGGCGCCGCCAGCTTGGGGCGCCGCACGCTCTGCCTGACCATCGATCCTGCGCGACGCTTGGCTCAAAGCCTGGGCCTCGACGCCATAGGGACCGATGAAATTCACGTTTCGCCGGAGTGGCTCGCGCAAAACGGCGTGAAGATGAGCGGCACCTTGACGGTGATGATGGTCGATGCCGGCCGCACCTTCGACGAGTTGATCGATCGGCATGCCGAGACGCCGGCGCGCGCGGCCGCGGTCAAGCAGAACCGCATCTACCAGCATCTTTCACGGCGTTTGGCCGGCACTCAGGCCTACATGGCCATGGAGAAGGTGCAGGCGGTGGTGGCCGAGGGACGGTTCGATACCATCGTCTTGGACACACCGCCCAGCGAACGCGCGCTGGACTTTTTCGATGCACCCGAGCGGATGCGGGAAGTGATCGACAGCCCGGCGACACGCGCGCTTTCGCGCCTGAGTCAGTCGGGCGGAGCGAAACTCGGTATGCGGCTGGTGAACTCTGGCGTCCGAGGCCTGCTCCGGGGCATGAGCCGCGTGACCGGCGCCGCTTTGCTCGAGGAGCTCGGCGAGCTACTCGCCATGTTGAACGCATTGTTCGGCGGCTTCGCGGCGCGCGCCAGCGACGTCGGTGCGCGCATGAAGAGCCGCGATTTCGGCTACGTGTTGGTGACTGCTCCCCAGGCCCTCAGCCTACGCGAGGCCGAGGCGTTTGCGCGCGCGCTTTCGCAGCGCGGGCTCGCCATCGAGTCGCTCGTCGTCAATCGTATGACTCCCGATCCGGGCGCCCCTCCCGAACTGTCCCAGCTCATGAAAAGTCGTGGCTTTCACGCGCTCGGTCTCGGTCCTGCCGATGGGCCCGCGCTACTCGAAGCCAGTCGAGTTCAGACCGAGGCTGCTCGAGCCGATCGGCGAGACGTCGAGGAATTGGCAGCGTCCACTGCGCTCGGGCATCGCTTCGAGATCCCCGATTTCGCCGAACCCCTCCACGAGCCCAAGAGCTTGCTCGCGCTGGCCGAGCGTCTGTTCGGACGCACGCCCGCTTAGCCGAAGGCGCTCAGTCCTTGTCTTTGTTGCCGCGACCACGGAAGAACACACGCAACGGCACGGC
>Ga0105046_10003816_pt1 | contig 23933 bp, 20 predicted proteins | sample MAT03_FD_78385 | JGI IMG/M metagenome (GOLD analysis project Ga0105046, IMG submission 78385) | Freshwater microbial communities from Lake Fryxell liftoff mats and glacier meltwater in Antarctica - MAT-03 (megahit assembly) | ecosystem: Environmental > Aquatic > Freshwater > Ice > Liftoff...
GCGGCCGCCGGGGCCGGTGCCGCGCGGCCGGGGCGCGCCCTCGCGGGCCCCGGGGCGGGGGGGGGGGGGGGTGGCGCGGGGGCGGGGGGGCCCGGCGGGGTGGGGGGGGGGTGGGGGGGGGGGGGGGGGGGGGGGTGGGGGGGGGGGTGCTGGCGTGGCTGGGGCCGGACCCTCGGGTGGGAGCAGGATCGTGAAGGTCGTGCCCTGGCCGGGCTTTGACCGGACCAGGATATCACCTCCGTGGTCCTTGAGGATGCCGTACGAGATTGCGAGCCCGAGGCCGGTGCCCTTGCCGATGTCTTTCGTGCTGAAGAACGGGTCGAAGATCCGGCCCTGGATCTCTGGGGGGATCCCGAGGCCCTCGTCGGAGACCTCGAGCATGACCCGACCGGTGGGGTCGCGGCCGAGGTCCAGGCGGACCGTGCCGCCGCGGGGCATCGCGTCGACGGCGTTGCTGAGCAGGTTCAAGAGGACTTGTTCCAACTGGTCGGCGTCGGCGAGCACCTCGGCGCCAGCGAGGCCCTCTCGTAGCACACGAACGTTGTGCATGCGCCACTGGTACTCGCCGATGCCGATCACGCGGTCGATGAGGGTGCGCAGATCGACCTTGCGGCGCTTGCCGCCCTCGGTCTGGCGGGAGAACAGCAGCACGCCCTCGACGATCTTGCGGCAGCGTTCCCCGCTGGCGGCGATCTTCTCGACCTTGATGCGGACGTCGGGGTCGAGGGTCTGGCGCTCGAGCAGCAGCTTGCTGTAGCCGACCACGCCGCTGAGCGGGTTGTTGATCTCGTGGGCGATGCCGGCGGCCAGCAAACCGACCGCGGCGAGCTTCTGGGCCTTGAGGATCTGGTCCTCGAGAGCGCGGCGATGGCGCAGATCGAGGCCGACTAGCACGGCGCCGATGACGAGCCCCGGGTCGTCCGCCGTGTGGGCGCCAGCCCGGTCGCGCAGCAGTCGCCCCTCGAGGTGCAGGGGGATCGCCGCGCCGTGGGCGTCGAGCACGCTCATCTCGCCGACGAACTGCCCCGTGCGATGCAGGGTCTCCCACAGCTCGTCCCACGAGGCGGGGCCTTGCAGGCGGGCGACGTCGACGCCGAACCTGCGCCCGCGGGCCTGCTCGGCGCTGACGCCCAGGAGCTGCTCGCTGGCCCGGTTCCAGGTGATCACGCGGCCGTCGGCGTCGAGCGAGTCGAGCAGCACGGTGGTCTGGTCGAGCACCATCGCTTGATAGCCGGCGAGCGCCTCGGTCTCGAGCATCAGCAGGCCGTTCGACAGGCCGAGGGCCAGTTGCGGGGCCAGGGTCGCCAGCAGGCGGTGCGCCTGGGGGTCGACGCTCGCGGGCTCCGCGGCGCGCAGCAGCAGGTGGCCGACGACCCGCGAGGGCCCGCCGAGCACGACCCGCAGGATCGGGCACTTGGGGTCGCCATCACCGAGCAGCGACTTGACCGCGGGGTCGTTTGGCTCGACGTCGGCGACTGGAGAACCGGCGGCCCAGGTCGCTGGCGGCGCGAGGTCGGGGTCGAGGGGGCCGAAGCGCGGGCCGTGGTCGGCGCGAAGTTGCCAGCGCTCCCAGCCCTCGCCGACGCGCGCGAGCAGGGCGGCGCGGGCGAACCCGAGGCCGGTCATCACCGCGGTGCAGGCGGCGGCGACGCTCTCTTGCGGGCGCAGCGAGGACGCGAGCAGGCGATCTACTTGTGCGGCCAGGCGGGCCTCGAACTCTCGCAGCCGGCGCTCACGGAGGTCGCGGATCAGGGCGACCATCGGCGAGCCCTCACCGCGGCCGGCGGCGAGCGAGAGCTCGACTGCCACGATCTCGCCGTCGAGGCGGCGCAGGTCGAGCTCGCCGTGCCAGTTGCCGGCGCGGGCCTGGCTCATGCCCTGGCTGAGGGTGCGGGCGCCCTCGGGGTCGGCGAGCTCGAGCAGGCTGCGCCCGAGCAGGCCGCCGGCCGAGATCCCGGACGGCTCCTCGGCGAGCACGCGGGCCGAGCCGAGCCCCGAGAACAGCTCGCGGGCGGCCGGGTTGGCGTGGACGATCCGGCCCTGGCCGTCGAGCAGCAGCAGGCCGTGGTCGAGGGCCTCGAGGCCGCGGGTGAGCGCGCGACCCATCTCGGTCTCGGGGACGCGCTCGCCCTGTTCGGGCTCACAGGTGACGAGCACGTTGTCGCTGGCGAGCTTGCAGGCGCGGATCAGGCACGGCAGGGGCCGCCCGAGCGCCGGGACCAGCGAGATCTCGAGGCTGAAGCGGTGGCCAGGCAGGCGCGGGCGCATGCCCATGAAGGCGCGGCCGAACGCGGCCCGCTCGCTGGCACGTGCGATCCACCCGAGCAGCGGCTCGCCGACGACCTCCGGGCGGGGCCGGTGCAGGTGCTCGAGCAGGGCCTGGTTGCAGGCGACGACGATGCCGGCCGGGTTGAGCACGGCGGTGGGGACCGCGAGCGCGTCGACGATCTCGCCGAAGGCGGCGAACGGGGACACTGGCATGCCCTGATGCAGGGTGCGGTCCGCCATCGTCCCGCTCGGGACGGGGCCGCCGGGTCGCGGAGGAAAGGATGTTTTGGAACCCTGGCCCACGGAGAGGCCCACCCATAGCAAAATTATCTGGCCTGTGCCCGGCTGTGCCGGTCGCGTTCGCGCCGATGCCGCTGGCGGGGCACCTGGACGGCACCTGGAGGGCAGCGGTGGGGGATCGCGGGTCGGCGTGGGCACTTCCGGCGATTTTTTGGTCGAGCGACGCGCCGGCCCGCTAGTCTCGCGGCCGCGCATGTCGATCACCGTCGATCCATCTTCCACCCCGAGGCCGCCGCGTCCGGCCGCCACCGTGGTCTTGCTGCGAGCGGCCGCGGGCGGCGGTCCACCGGCGATCTTCATGCTTCGCCGCAGCGCCCGCAGCCCGTTCATGCCCGACGCGCTGGTGTTTCCGGGCGGGGCGGTCGATCCCGGGGACGGGCCGGCGGGCAGCGACGAGGCCTTCGTGGCCGCGGCGATCCGCGAGTGCCGGGAGGAGGCCGGGCTCGATCTCGGGGCCCGCCGCCTGCACTGGTTCGACACCTGGGTCACCCCCTCGGCGGAGCCGCGCCGCTACGAGGCCCGCTTCTTCCTCGCCGACCTCGCGGAGGATGAAGGCGCCGACGCGATCGCCGACGGCCACGAGACGCTCGCGGGTCGCTGGGCCAGCGCCGCCGAGTACCTCGCGCAGGGCCAGGCCGGCGCGGTCGATCTCCCGCCGCCGACCCTGTGTACGCTCATGCGCCTCGCCGACGGCCGCGTCGAGGGCCTGCGGGCGCTCGCCCCGGATCACGCCCGGGCCCCGCTGCTACCGAAGGCGATGCTCGAGGCCGGTCCGGACGGCGAGGGCCGGATCACCGTGGTCTTGCCGCACGACCCCGGTTACGCCGAGCTACCGGGCGAGGGCCAGCCGCTGCCGCCCCGCGCAGGCGATCTCCCGACCCGCCTCGTGCGCGTCGGCATGACCTGGAAGGTCCCATGATCATGCGGATGATGCAGTCGATGCGGTCGCCGCGATCAGGTCCTCTCGGATCGCCGCACGGGACCGGTGGCGCGCGCGCGTGGTGGCTGTCTCTCGGGACAGGTGCCGCGCTCGCGCTCGCGGCCTGCGAGTCGCAGCCGGCGCCGGTCATCGAAGCGGCGCCGGTCGCCGCCGCCGAGGTCGCGCCGCCGGCCGCCGCGGTGACGCACGCGCTGATCCCCTGGCTCGACCCGGACGCCGGCTCGGCCGTGTACACCCGCGTCGACGCGCGCGTCGATCTCGAGGCCGTGGCGCGCCTGTTCGCGATCCCGCCGCGCGCGGCCCACATGTTTCGCGACCTTCAGGCCTTCGACGACGGCCTCGCCGCGCTGATGGATGGCGTCGCGCCGGCGCCCGCGACCTGGCTGCGCGCCGAGGCTCTGGCCTATCTGCCGCCGATCGCCCGGGGCCCGTATCTGGTGCGTGGGCTGTCGCGGCCGCGCGCCGAGGTCGAGGGGTTCTTGCTCGCGGGTGGCCTCGAGCGGGCCGTCATGGAGGGTCTGGTCACCTACTCGCCGCTGCCGGGCGACTCGGGCGAGCCGACGGCGCCCGAGGCCCTGCCGGTCCGCCGCGCCCCCGCGGCCGCGTTCCCGTGGCGGATCGTGTTCCTCGAGGACGACGTCATCGGCTGTTACTCGCTCGGCGAGATCGGCGGCGGCCTCGGGCCCTTGACCGCTGCGCGCGACCTCCCGGCCTCGGAGCTCGAGACCCGCCTGACCCAGGAGTTCGCGGAGGACCCGGAGATGGTGCTCGACCTGGTCGCCAGCGGCCCGACGCTCAGCCTCGACATCAGCGACGACGTCGGCGCGGTGCGCCTCGGCATGCGTCGCTGGGAGCGCAGCGGCCTCGACGGCGAGCTGATCCTGCACCCGCTCGGTGACCCCGAGGTCGCCACGAAGCAGCTCGAGGCGCGCAAGCCGGCCGGCGAGACCGACGTGGTCCGCGAGCTCTACGATCGCATCGCGTTCACGCCGGAGCCGCCGGTGGTGCGCGGCCGCCTGCAACTGGCCGAGGCCGATCTGCGCCTGCTCGCGCGCGGGGGCGGGTGAGGTCGGCCGTCGCGCTGGCCGTCCTCGCGGCCTGCACGATACCTGTCCCGACGGACATGTCCCCACAGCCAGGCCCGGCGTCGGCGACAGCGCCCGCGCCCGTGGAATGCAGCGCCCGCGATCGGCTCGGCGAGATGGCGTGGCTGCCCGCGGACCTGCGCCTCGCGGTCGTGCTCGACCTCGAGAGCCCCGAGCTGAGCGCGGCGGTCCTCCGGTTGCAAGACGGCGTGCAGGCCGGGCGGGGGCTGCCCGTGGTCGCCAGCCTCGGGCTCGGACAGCTCGGACTGCAGCTCGAGATCTTGCGCCCGCAGTTGCGCAGCGCCGGCCTCGACCCGAGCGAGCTGGCGCTGCTGCACGACCGCGACGGGGCCGTCGTGTGGGTGCTACGGGCTCGCTGCGATCTCGATGGTTTGCAGGCGAAGCTGGCCGAGAGCTGGTCGTTGCAGGTGCGCACGATGACCGGCGGCTCGGTCGCGGAGGGACGGCGCGCCCCGGGGAGTCCTGCGGGTTCGGCCTTCGATGTCGCCTTCCTCGCCGACGATCGCCTGGCCCTGACGCCCCCCGGGACCGCGCCCGCGCTGCGCCGCTGGCTGTCGAGCCCGCCCGTCGCGGCGGTCGCAGGATCCGCCGCGCCGCCGCCCGGCGCCGTGCTCGACGAGATCCCAGCCGCGGCGATCCGCGGCGTCCTGACCGGGCGGAGCCTGCAGAGACCTGGCGCGGGCCCGGTGCCGCTGGTGCGGACCGTGCGGGTCACCGCCGACGCGCTCGAGATCGACGGCCAGCGCTGAGGGCTCGGTTGACGGGCCTCGCGTGAGCATCGACGCGCCGCCTGGTCCGTGTTCGAGGCGGGCCTCGCCGCCTCGCCGGACATCATCGACACTGCGAGTCGCTGCTCGCCAGCCACGGCGCGGCCCGCCGCATGCTCGTGACCGCCGAGGTCCGCGTCACGGATCTCAACCGTCGAAGGGCCACGCGATCACGCGCGCTCTCGCGCTTCGTGATCACGAAAGGTCGAGGCCGCGGATGGTCCGTTGACGGGGTCTCATGGCCCCGCTTTGAGAGGCGTGCGGGCCGGACTTGTGTTAGGGTCCCGACCTCTCGAGGAGTTCTGATCCGTGAAGCTGCTTCGTACCCTTGCTGTTCCCTTCCTGGTCCTCGGTCTCGCTGCCAGTTGTGGCAAAAAGACCCCCGAAGGCACGACCCCGCCCGGTGAGACCGGCAGCGGCGGCGATGCGCCCGCTGGTGGCGGCGATGCTGGCGGCGGCGATGCCGATGCCGGCGGTGGCGATGCGTCGGCGGGAGCCGGCGACACACCTGCGGGTGATGGTCCGGCCGACTCGAGCAAGGTCTGCGACGCCGAGGTCTCCGACACGCCGCGGGCGCTGTTCGCTGACAACGTGCTGATCCGGCTGCCCAAGGGCGTCGACGTGGTCGAGCAGACCCCGTTCTTCGCCCGCATCACCAGCAGCAACACGCAGTCGACCTGCGAAGCGATCGTCAGCTTCGCCGCGATCGGCTACTTCCAGACCGACACCAGCAAGACGGTGACCCAGGTCCGCGACGAGACGATCAAGGCGCGTGGCATCGATCCCAGCGGCATCACGTGGGGCGAGGAGACCACCAAGGGTCGCGACTACAGCGCTTCTTACGAGGTCGGCGAGGGCCCCAAGGGCGAGCCGCCGCTCAAGGGCTGGATCGCCCTGAAGGACAAGGCCGGCAGCACCTTCTGGGTCGCCTACGAGACCCACCCGAACGCCTGGAACGCGGTCAAGAAGAGCTTCCAGGAGTCGGCCAAGCGGCTGATCATCGTCCCGCAGAAGAAGTGAGATCGACATGACCACGAGCGTCGCCCGTGCCTCCTCCTCACTGCTCGTGGTCTCCCTTATCGGGCTGATCGGCTCGGGATGCGCCGTCTCGGCGTCGGCTACCTCGGGCTCGTCGGGCTCGTCGGGCTCCTCGGGCTCCGGCTCGGGGGCACCCGCGGGGGCGGGGAGCACGGGGCGGCCCGCGCAGAGCGATGGCTCCGGCGCGGCTGGCAGCGGCTCTGGTGGCGCCTCGGCGACGCCAGCGCCCTGTGTGGCGGCGGTCAACGAGCTCGCGACCTCCCTGTTCGCCGGGCGGGTCCTCATCCGGCTCCCGAAGGGGCTCGAGCTCGTCGAGCAAAACCCCTTCTTCGCCAACCTCGGCGCCTCGCCGCAGTCGACCAGTTGCGGCAACTCGGTCCGCTACGGCGCGGTCGGCTTCTTTCAGCAGCCGGCCAACGCGACGATCAACCAGGTCCGCGACACGCTGCTCGAGCTGCGTGGGATCCCGGCGGATACCGTCACCTGGTCCGACGAGGGCACCCGCGGTCGCAACTACACCGGGGCCTACACCGCCACCGCGGACGCCAAGACCGGCGCGCCGCCGGTCCGCGGCTGGATGGTCCTGCGCGAGGCCCCAGGCGACAAGCACGCCTACTTCGCGCTGTTGGAGACCGACGAGGCCTCGTGGGAGCCCCTGCGCGCCGTGTTCCAGCAGGCAGGGACGACCCTGCTGGTCAAGCCCCGCGCGCTCCAGGGCCCGGAGTCGATCCAGCCGGCGCCCAAGCCCGAGCCCGCGAAACCGTCGGCGAAGGCCGCGGGCACCGTCAAGACCAAGTAAGTCCGCGGCGGCCGTGGGCCCGATCCGCGGCACGCCGCGCCAAAGTCTGCTTGCAGCGGGCGGGGCAGTCGAGTACAAGCGCAGTCCGCTTCGCCTTGACCCTGTCGTCCAGAGGCCTAGGACAGTGGCCTTTCACGCCACGAACACGGGTTCGAATCCCGTCAGGGTCGCATCACCCGCCCGACCGCCGACAACGGCGATCCGGGCAGGACCTCTCCAGATCCCTAACCTCCTGTTCCTTTCGCAAATGAAGCGGATGGCCTGCAAGGGCCCCTCGGGCTCGTAGCTCAGTCGGTAGAGCAACGGACTTTTAATCCGTGGGTCGTCGGTTCGATCCCGACCGGGCTCACTCCCGAGACGCCGCCGCGGCCCCTGGCCACGGCGGCGTGCTTCGTGGTTCTCCACAGGGTCGCTGCGTAAGCGGCGCAAGGCGCCGGTCCTTTGGTACTGTGGGCGAGATCGTGGAGACCACGCCCATGTCCTCGCCTCGCTTCCAGCGCATCGGGCCGCTCGCCGCCCTCACGGTCCTCGTCGGTCTCGGGGTCGGCCTCGTGCAGGCCGGATCGTCGCTGTCTACCTGCCTCGCGGAGTGCAAGCGATCGCAGCTCTCGGTCACCAACCGCGCGACCTGCCGCCTCGACTGTGAGGTCGACGCCGCCAGCGACCCCGAGCTGATCCGGGCCCAGACGGCGCCTCTGCAGCCCCCGGTGCCGCGTCCCGCGTCGCGCCCGACCCCCGCGCCCTCCCATGCCGGCGCCCCGTCCCGCCAGCCCGCCGACGCCAGCGACCTCGGTTGCAAGCCCGCCTGCGACGCCGACACCACGCTGTCGCTCGATGACCGCGCGACCTGCAAGCTCGAGTGTGACCTCGTGCCGGACCCGTTCCCGACCGGCACGCCGCCGCCGATGCGCCCGCCCCCGGCCCACGCGACCACCACGACGAGTCCGAGCGCCGGCCCGCAGGCGGTCGCCGCGGGCACCCACAGCGCCGTCGATCAACCTGGCTTTTTGGCCAGGTGCCACGCGACCTGCAAGCCCGGCCGCGACGCGCGCGAGGCGACCAACTACGCGTCCTGCAAGCTCGACTGCGACAACATGTCGAGCGTGCTCGACATCGCCGCGACGTGGATCCCCGAGGCCTGGGACGGCCGGCCCGCGGGTGCGCCGGTCCTCGCCGTCGCGCCGGTCGTGCCGGTCTCCGTGGCCGCCCCGGTCAAGCGCCCCGGTCGCTCGGCCACGCCGAACAGCGAGCCGGCGCCCTCGCAGCGGGCGACCTGCGGGCCCACGCTCGAGCGCTGCCGTGCGACCTGCGTGAAGACAGAGAGCAAGTGCAGCAAGTCCTGCGGACGCAAGCACGTCGCGGAGACCGACCGCGAGACCTGCAAGCTCGGCTGTGGCACCGACCAGGAGGTCTGTCAGGGCGACTGCCTGACCGCCACCGCGACCTGCGTCAACGACAGTAATCCCCGCTGAGCGACACGCTCACCAGCGATGGGCCTGCAGCGCCCGGCGCAGGGTCTCCCCGACCGCGCCGAGGCTGCTCGCCGAGATCTGCGAGAGGTCGTCGGCGTGGGTGTGCCAGGGCGGATAGCTGTAGTCGATGATCAGCAGCGAGGGCACGCCGGCCTGACCGAGCAGGGCGTGATCGTCGAGCAGCTCCGGGCCGGGCTCGGCGACGAACTGCGGGAAGCCGGCGGCCTGTCCGATCGACCAGATCTCGTCGACGATCGCCGGCGCCGCGCGCCGCGACAGCGGCTCTTGCAGCAGCCGGAGGTCGCGGTCGCCGACCATGTCGAGCACCACGCCGAAGCGGGCCGCCCTGACCTCCGCGAACTCGCCGCGCCCGATCGCCTCCGCGAGCGCCCGCGAGCCCGCGCAGTATCCCCCGTCGCCGGGGCGCCCGAGCTCCTCGCCGTCGAACAGGATCACGGAGAAGCCGACCGCTTCGGGCAGTTGCGCGATCAACAGCGGCGTCAGCTCGAGCAGCACCGCGACCCCGCTGGTGCCGTCGTTGGCCCCGGGGATCGCCTGCTCGCGGCGCGCGGGGTCGGGGTCGGACTCGGCCCACGGCCGGACGTCGAAGTGACTGGCCAGCACGAACTGTCGCGGCGCCTGCGGGCGCACGCTGGCGATCAGGGTGGTCATGGCGAAGCGTGTGTTGGTCCAGGGATCCACGCCGCTGTGCTCGAGGCGACGCACCACGCCGGTGCCCGCGGCCCGCAGAAGTGAGTCGAGGGCGTCGATCGAGGCCGCGCGACCCGGGTCCCCGAGCGCCCGCGGCAGCGCGAGCAGGGCGACGAGGCGCTCGCGGGCTCGCTCGCCCGAGAACCGCTCGCCGTCCGCGATCTCGAGGCGACCGGCCTCGACCGGGCCCGCTGGCGGCCGCTCGCACGCAGTGAGCGACACGAACCCCGCGAGGCAGGCGAGGCAGGCGAGGGCCACCGGCTTCCGTTCGCGGGCGCGCTGTCTCATAGTGGCGGGGCTACCATGACGGACCCTGATCGGCGAAACGAATCTCCGCAGCGACCCTGGACCCGGCGCGAGGCGCTCGGCTGCGGACTCGGCGTGGTCAGCCTCGCCGTGATCGGCTGCGCCAAGCTCCCGCCGGTGCGCGAGGTGCCGAGCCGCGGCGGTGAGGTCAGCCTGGCGCTGGCGGATTACCCCGAGCTGCAAAAGGCCCACGGCGTGCTCCCGGTGCGCCCGGACGGCCAGGGCAAGCCGATCATGATCGTGCGCGGTGAGGGCGAGCAGTTCACCGCGCTGTCGCTCAAGTGTACGCACCTCGGCTGCACTGTCGGCTGGAACGACGAGGCCCGCCGCTTCGAGTGTCCATGCCACGGCTCGCGCTTCCAGGCCGACGGCGCCGTGCTCAAGGGCCCCGCGAAGCGCCCCTTGACCGGCTACCCGATCGCCTTCGACGGCGCGACCCTGCGGTTCACCGTCGGCTGAGATCTGAACAGACGGCGCGTCTTGTATGGGTTCGAGCGCCGGGCCATGCTGCCCGCGCATGGCTCCCGAGCGCCGCTACAGCCGCGATCACACCTGGGTCGAGCGCCAGGCCGGCGTCCTCTCGATCGGCCTCACCGCGCACGCCGTCGACCGCCTCGGCACGCTCAAGCACCTGCAGCTCGCGGTGACCGCTGGCCAACTGCTCGCGGCTGGCGAGACCTTCGGTAGCGTCGAGAGCGACAAGGCCGTCGTCGATCTCTATACGCCGGTGGGTGGCACGGTGCTCGCGATCCACGAGGGCCTCGCGCACGCGCCCGGTCGCCTGCACGACGACTGTTATCATGAGGGCTGGCTGCTGCGACTCGAGCCTACGGACGCCGAGTTCTCCGGGCTGCTCGACGCCAGCGCCTACAGCGAGCTGCTCAAGACGCGCGCCGCCGATCTGTGATCGGGGCGGACGCCCGCGAGGTTTAATCGAGCAGGCGGATGCCGAGGAGGCGCTGCTGTTGGCGGCGAAAGCGGGCCTCGTGGTAGAGCCCGAGGTAGTTGATGTCGGTCTCGATGGGGGGTCCGCTGCGTTGCAGGTGTTCGAGGCTGGTGATCACGTCCTCGAATTTTTGGATGAACTGGGAGGCCGGGCGATCGACGGTCTTCTCGGCGTCGTCGAGGGCCTGGACGATCTTGCGGATCGCGGGCGGGTGGACGAAGCCGCGGCGCATCAGGTCCTGGACGGAGTTGGCGACCCGCTCGGGGGTGTAGCCGGCGCCGGCCATCGCGGCGAGCACGGCGAGCAGGCCGCGGCTGGCGAGCAGGCCGGCGTCGAACAGCAGCACAGCGCACTGGAAGTAGTTGTAGATCGCGACCACGCGGGCGCCGTAGGGCGCGAAGCGGTCGAGTGGCGAGCGGCGGTCGAGGTGGATGAAGATCCGACGCACGAACTCGCCGGAGCCGGCGAGCTGGGCGTGGTAGGCCATGATCTCGTCGACGTCGTGGCGGTAGACCTTGCAGGTCGAGAGGATCGCCGCCATGCGCACGGCGTCGACGCGGCCGGCGAGGATGTCGCCGTAGAGGCTGTAGATGAAGGAGTCTTGTTCGGCGTCGTCGCCGAACAGGTACTCGTCGACGGTCTCTTGGGCCATGTGGCTGAGCAGCAGGGCCTTGAGCTTGTAGCCGACCTGGCCGCGCAGGGCCCGGAAGCGGCCGCGTAGCAGGTTCTCGAGGTTGGGCTTGAGGATGAACATGTCGGGCTCGACGCCGTCGAGGCACAACTTGCGCATCAGCACCTTGCGCATCTGTCTCGGTGAGCCGCTAATGAAGGTCACGCGGCGATTGATACGATCGGCCGGGTCCATGAGAGATTGCAGGAGCGCCTGGGCGCCGGCGACGGTGGCCTTGTCTTCGGGCTTTTGCCAGAACGTCTTGACCAGGTCCTTGACCGAGTCGAAGTTGGTCTGCAGGTAGGTCTTGTCGAGGTCCCAGCGCAGGTGCACGAGGCGGCGCACGGGCGGGGCGACCGGGGCGACAGGGTCCCCCGTGACCGGGGGCGCGGGTGCAGAGTCGGGCGGCTCGGGGGGCGTCATGTCGCGGCTTCGGGGGAGCTGGTTGCGGGTGGTTCGTGTGGCGTGGCGACGCTGGAGACGCTGGAGATGCTGGCGACACTGGCGGCGACGGCCGCGAGCACCTGGAGGCGATCGATCTTGGCGCCGAGGCGGATCGCGTTGAGGTAGGCGCGGCGGCCGGAGTTGGCCTGGGTGACGACGACGGCGCGGTCGAGGCCGAGCAGGGGGGCGCCGCCGTAGTTCTCCCAGTCGGTGAACTCGCGGATCGCGGCGAGACCGTCGCCGAGCATCTGCACGCCGAGGCGCCACTGGAGCCGTTCGGCGGCGCGTTTGAGCAGCAGCTCGCCAGTCGCGGCGACGCCCTCGAGGGTGCGCAGCAGGATGTCCCCGGTGAAGCCGTCGGTGACGATGACATCGGCGTCGCCGGAGGTGACGTGGTCGGCGCGCAGGCAGCCGATGTACTCGAAGCCGGTGGTCGCCTCGCGCAGGCGCTGGTGGGCGCCGCGGATCCGTTCGGGGGCGCCGGCGAGACCTGTCCCATTGGACAGGAGGGCGACGCGGGGCCGCTCGATGCGTGAGATCTTGGCGGAGTAGGCTGCGCCCATCGCCGCGAAGTTGACGAGGTCGGCGGCGTCGCAGTCGACCGTGGCGCCGACGTCGAGCAGCAGGGCGAAGGGGTCGGAGGCGGGGCCGTGCGGGCGCAGGGTCGGGTACACGGCGGCCAGCGCGGGGTGCCTGGCGCCGGGCAGCCTGCCGAGCAGGCGGCGGGCGGTGGCGACGATCGCCGCGGTGCCGCCGGCGGAGATGAAGATCGCGGCCGGGTCACGGGCCAGCAGCTCCATGCCGACGGCGATGCTGGATCGCGGGGCGCGGGCGAGGGAGTCGGCGAGCTCGAGGTCGGGGTCGAGGCGGTCACCGGCGTGGGCGACCCCGAGGTGTTCGGCGTCGTGGGCGAGCTTTTGCAGCGCCGCCGTGATCTCCGACTCGTCGCCGACGACGGTGATCTGGTGGTCGTGCTCGAGGCTCGCGATGGCGGCGGCCTCGAGGGCCTCGGATCCGCAGTCACGGCCGACACAGATGTCGATGACGATGTGCGCCATGTCCCCGCCTTTTACCAAACCCGGGCGCCGCGTGGCCAGCGGCCTTCAGCGGGCGCCTGCTCGTGGTTCGCCGCTCGCCAGGTCTGCGCAGCGCAGATCGACCAGCCAGGCCTCGCAGGCGGCCTCGTTGGCGGCTTCCTCGGGCAACGGGCTGGACTCGAGGGCGCGCTGGAGGTCGGCCTCGAGGGCGGGCCAGGCTGCCCGGTGCTGCGCGTCCACTTCGGGCGTGACCGCCCCCTTCTCGGCGCCGAGGACCTTGAGGTGGATGAGTCCGAGCGCGTCGGGGTAGCCGAGCTGCGGGGCCAGGGTGCGCAGGTCGGCGACCATCTCGCCCGTGCGCACGAGGTGGATGCCGGTGAGCGCGACGCGGTAGGCGTAGAGCAGGGTCTTGGCGCGCGGGCTCGGCGAGCGCTCGTGTTCACGGCACATGCCGCGGAAGAAGCCCTGGTAGTGGCGGGCGCACCGGCGCGAGACGGAGGCGCGGGCGAGGGTTTGGAGCTGGTCGAGCGCCGGGCCGGGGTAAAGTTGGAAGCCGGACAGCAGGCGCTCGAGCAGGTTGCCGTTGCCGTTGATGAGCAGTTGCATGCCCTTGCCGACCTCCGTGAGGGTCAGGTCGCACTCGACGCCGGCGAACTCGATCAGGCGATCGAAGGCTTCGGGTGGGCGGTGCATGCCGAGCAGGCGGCGGGTGGGCGCGACGAACAGGCCCTTGAGGTCGAGGTCGCTGTCGGGCGAGGAGAACCCGTAGTCATGGCTGCCGGTGACGCCACACTGCAACACGGCCCCCGGCACCGGGCTCTGGGCGATGAAGCGGCGCCCGAGCTCGAGGTCGGGCAGGGCGTTCGGGGGCAGGTCCGGCGTGGTCATGGCGAGGCTCTCAGGCGGCGCGGAGCACGTCGTCGACGATCTCGGCGCACAGGCGATCGAGGGCGAGGTCGTCGGGGGCCGGGGGTAGCGGCGAGGTGGCGGCGGCGGCGTGGACCTGTTTGCCGAGGGCGTCGGCCCGCTCCATCAGCTCGTCGTAGCCGAGCGCGCCGGCCTTGATCCCGAGCAGGTCGTCGCGGTCGTCGCGGCGCACGAGCACGCGACCGGTGGACACGATCTCGAGGCCCATGCGCAGCAGCCGGATCAGGTGCAGCGCGTGCTTGGTGTCGTAGCCGAACTTCGCCTCGAGCTCGGAGCGCCGCGGGTTACGCGTCTTTTGCCATGACTGGTACGACTCCCACTCCTTGCGGGCGGTGCGATGGCGCCGCTCCTTCTCGAGCAGGTCGAGGAAGTTGGTCGAGAGGTCGACGAGCTCGAGGCGGCGGTCGGCGAGCATGGCCTCGACGGCGCCCATCTGGTCGCGCGAGATCTGGGCGCGCTCGGGCAGGCCGAAGTCGGCGCGCGTCGGCTCGCGCTTGGGCGGGTTGCTCACCCACTTGCGATGGGTCTTGATCCGTCCGAGCTGCGACATCGCGTAGCCGGAGAAGCTGTCCTTGACCCGCAGCGACAGGAAACCCTCGCGCGCGGCCAGCAGGCGCTCGCCCGCGGGGGTCATGTGGACGTGGCACTCGGCCGGGGTCCACAGCAGCTCGAGCACGGTCGGGTTGGCGGCGGCGGCGAGGCGGAAGTACTTGCGGATCTCGTAGCGCACGTGATCGCCGGTCAGCTCGATCTGCTCCGGGCCGCCGATGTAGCCGTGGTACCAGCCCGCCGGTCCGACCAGCACGCCCTTGAGGTCGACGTCCGAGGTCGGCGTCGCCAGGCCGTAAGCCTGCGAGCCGTGCACGGTCTCGTAAATGAGGGTGCCGGGGGTCTCCATCGCGGGCGGCACGGTACCACGAGATCACGGCACGCCGGTGCATCTGCACGCTCGGGACCACGCGCTCAGGACGGGGGGCCCGCGAGCTCGAGGTCGGTCAGGTCGGCGCGCACCGCCTGCATGAACGCCGGTCCGGGGTCGCCGCGAAAGGTCCAGAGGTCGGCCTCGCGCTCCTTGAAGTAAGGGTGACCCTCGAAGCTGCGGTACTCGTGGTGACCGATGAGGTGCGTGATGCCGGGGAAGCGGGCTCGAAGGTCGCGGATCAGGGCGACGTTGGCGGCCCGCTGCGCGTCGGTGATCGGGAAGCGGTCGCCGTCGGCGACGTTCTCGACGCCGATCGAGAGGTGATTGAGGCCGACGACGTGGCGGGCCATCCAGGTCTCGGGCACGAGGCGCACGACGGTGCCGTCGCGGTCGACGAGGAAGTGGGTCGAGAGGTTGAGGTCGCCAGCGTGGGCGACGATCGTGCGCCCGCGCTCGACGGTGCCGCGGTTGAAGTAGCGCCAGGTCGCGTCGATCTGGCCGCCGCCGGTGTGATGCAGGACGATGATCCTGGGGTCGATGACGTGGGTGTCGGCCGCGGGATCCTCGTGACGCTGGCGATAGGCGACGCTGCGCCGCTTGCGAGCCTCGTCATAAATGATCGGACGCTCGACGATCACCAGCGCATGAGCGCGGGCGACGGAGGACGCCGCGTGGGCCGGGGTCGGCGCGGGGAAGCAGCATGGCAACGCGAGGGTGATCAGCAGCGATCCGATCGCACCAGCAGACATGGCCGAAGGGACAGGCGCCGACATGACTCAACCACCGTCACCGCGCGCGCCGCCGTTCGGCTTGCGGGCGGCCTTGCGGTCGCGCTTGGCCTGCTTGTCCTCGACCGCCTGGATCCGCTTGGCCTGCAGGCGCGGGCTCGGCGGGCGGCCGGGCAGGGGGGCCTGCTCGCCGTGGTGCTCCTCGAAGCTGCCGACGGTCGCGCCGAGCTCGAAGATCGTGACCTCGCGCCGGGCTCGCTCGCCGATCCGCAGCGGCAGCACGGCGGCGCCGATCCCCGCGCCGACGTAGACGGCGCCGCGCGGGGGAGGCTCGGTGCGCGTGCCGTAGATGCCGTGGATGTAGCGGTGGCCGATCACCCGGCCGAGCGCGAGCTCGTTGAGCTTGGCGAGGGTGACCTGGCCGGCGTGCGTGTGACCCGAGAGCACCAGCGAGACGCCGGCGGTCCACAGGTGGTCGGCCTCCTCGGCGATGTGCGAGAGGCCGAGGGTCGGGAGGTCCTGACGCAGCCCGTGCACGGCCTTCTGCCAGTCGGCGTGGCCGGTGTAGGCGTCGTCGAGGCCGACCAGTTGCAGGGCCTCGCCGCGCAGCGTGATCGTGGTGTGTACGTTGTCGAGGACGCCGGCGCCGGCGCGCAGCAGCGTGCGACGGACCTCATCGGCGCCCGACCAGTGGTCGTGGTTGCCGAGCACGCACACGACCGGCGCGTTGTAGCGGCCGATGACCTCGGCGAGGGCGTCGAGGTAGAGCTGGCTGTGACACACGAAGTCGCCGGTGATCGCGACCAGGTCCGGCTGCTCGGCGTTGATCATGTCGACCGCGGCGTGCTGCACGGCCATCGGGGTGATGCGGCCGACGTGCAGGTCGGTGACGTGGGCGATGCGCAGCGGCGTGGTCAGCAGCTCGGCGTGCCGCGCAGGGCCGGCGAAGCGCCGCAGCTCGATGTGATCGCCGCCGTCGATCCACCGCAGCGGGCTCCACATTCTCGAGCGCAGGATCCTGGCGGCGAGGCCGGCCGCGGGGGCGCTGCCAGGGGTGCGAAGCGGCGTGCGGGCCATCGCGCGGCAGTATACCGGGCGAGCGGCGGGCCAGGTCGGGCGGCGGTCTCGCGCGATACAGGCGCGCGGGGCGGCCACGGGCCCATGGACCCGATCTCCGGCGAGTGTTATGGGGGTCCTCGGCGCGCGGAGGCGCCTGCGATCCAGCGCGTGATCGGCCCATGAGCGCAGCACCGATCCCTCGGCCCGTTCGACGACTCCAGGCGGCCAGGCTGCTCGGCGCCACCGTGTTCGGCGTCGTCGGCGAGCGCGCCATCGCGGAGTCCTCGGTCCCCGGGAGCTTCCTGGCCCACACGCTCGTGCCGGACATCTCGATCGGCGCGGCCTACAGCGTGACGATGGGCGTGCTCGCGGTGCTGTGCATCCTCGGCATGCTCGCGGCGCGGCGCGGCGCCTTCCTGAGCTACCCGCTGCTGCTGTCGATCCACATCGGCGTGTTCGTGCCAGTGCTCGCGCAGGACGCCCCGATCGCGGCGTTTATCGTCCTGTGGAATTTGGTGCTGATCGGCGACTACCTGTTCGCGCTCAGCGTGCGTAACCCGCGAGGGCGCCGGGCCGAGGTGGCCGACCCGAACGCGACCTGGGTGGCGCGCTACGGCGGCGGGGCCCGTCACCTGCTGCTGGTCGCCGTCATGGCGACGGTGGCGGTCGGCGGGTTTCACCTCACCGACTCACCCGTCGCGCGCTACGTGTGCCTGGGGCTCGATCTGTGCATGGTCGGGCTGACGGCCCCCTTCGTGGTTCGCGTGCTGCGCCAGAGCCGGCGCTACCTGGTCGCGCTCGGGCTGCTGCTCGCGCTCGGGGTCCCGCAGGCGACGACCAGCGTGGCGGCGCTGCTGGCGATGCTCGGCGTGTATCAAGGCGGGGTGCTGGCGCTGATGCTCGGGCGCAGCCAGGTGTTCGCGGACCTGCTGCAGAGCTTCTACACCCGGCCCGCGCTGCTGATCCTCTCGACCTTCGGGGCGCTGGCGGGGGTCGGGGCGGTGGTGCTGGCGTTCCCGGTGTCGTCGGCCGGCCCTGAGGCGATACCCTTCCTCGACGCGCTGTTCACCGCGATGTCGGCGACCTGCGTGACCGGGCTGATCGTGCTCGATACGCCGGTCGCGTTCTCGTCGTTCGGGCACATCGTCATCTTGCTGCTGATCCAGCTCGGCGGCCTCGGGATCATGGTGCTCTCGACCTTCGCCACGGTGCTGCTGGGCGGCCGCCTGGCGCTGCGCGGCGAGCAGGCGTTGGAGGAGATGCTCGACCTCTCCAGCCCGGGCTCGGCCTACGAGCTGACGCGCTTCATCGTCATCTCGACCCTGCTGATCGAGGCGGTCGGGGCGGTGATGCTGGCGCTCACGTTCCACTACCACTACGGCTACGAGCCGCTCGACGCGCTGTGGCGTGGGACCTTCCACGCGGTCTCGGCGTTCTGCAACGCGGGCTTCTCGCTGTGGAGCGACTCCCTGATCCAGTTCCAGCGCGACACCTACGTGCAGGGCGTACACATGGCGCTGATCGTCCTCGGCGGGCTGGGCTTCACGGTGCTCGCTGCGCTGTGGCTGCACGTGCGCGGCGGTCAGCGCCGGATGTCGCTGCAGACGCGGATCGTGCTGGGGATGTCGGCGGGGCTCATCATCGGCGGCGCGGCGTTGTACGCGATGACCGAGTGGAACGCCTCGCTTGGGAACCTCGGCAACGCCGGCGATAAGCTGCTCAACGCGCTGTTCCAGAGCATCTCGCTGCGCACCGCGGGGTTCAACACGGTCGACTACGGCGGCCTCGAGCGCTCGACGATCCTGATGATGATCGTGTGGATGTTCATCGGCGCCTCACCCGGCAGCACCGGCGGCGGCATCAAGACCACGACCCTGGCGGTGATGCTCGCGGCGATCCCGGCGCTGATCCGAAACCAGCCGCGCGCGCTGCTGCTGCGCCGCACGATCCCGCACGACATCGTCTATCGGGCGGCGACGATCATGACGGTGGCGACGATGGTCGCGGTGCTCGGCATCTTCCTGGTGCTGGCGAGCCACGACATGCCGTTCGAGAAGGTCGCGTTCGAGGTCGTCAGCGGGCTGGCGACCGTCGGCCTCAGCATCGGCGCGACCGGCGAGTTGAACGCGACCGGCAAGTGGGTGATCATCCTGACCATGTTCATCGGGCGCGTCGGACCCGTCTCGCTGGCGCTGGCGCTCGGTTCACCCGGCGGCAGTCAGATCACCTACCCGGAAGCCAAGATCATGGTCGGGTAACCTCGGAGGTCCTCATGAGCGGAGATTTTGCGGTCATCGGTCTCGGTCAGTTCGGACGCGCGGTCGCCCTCAGCCTGGTGCGCGAGGGCGCGGCGGTGCTGGCGATCGACCAATTGCAGGAGCGGGCCCAGATGATCGAGGCGGAGGTCGACGCGGTCGCCTGCGCCGACGCGACCAACGAGCTCGCGCTCGAGGAGCTGGGCCTCGAGCGCATGTCCTGTGTGGTCGTCGCGATGGGAGCCCGCGCCCGCGAGACCTCGATCCTGACGACCGCGCTGCTGCGTCAGCGGGGGATCCCGCGGATCATCAGCCGCGCCGCCAACGAGCTGCACGGCCGCGTGCTGTTGGCCGTCGGCGCGCACGAGATCATCAACCCCGAGCTGCAGATGGGCCAACGGCTGGCGCGAAACCTGGCCCACCCGACGATCCTCGAGCAGATCGCGCTCGACGAGAACACCAACTTGGTCGAGCTCGCCACGCCGGAGCAGTTCATCGGTCGCAGCCAGGAGGAGCTCGACCTGCGCCGCCGCTACGGCATCTCGGTGGTGGCGGTGCGGCGCGCGGGCCAGGTGCTCTCGGGCATGGCGCCGAGCGAGCGCCTCGAACGCGGCGACCGCCTGGTCGTCGTCGGACCCCCTGCGTCGGTGCGCCGGGTCGCCAGCCTCGCCTGAGCAAGGAGCCCGATGACCCTGCGCACGCGCATCCTCCTCGGTTACGGCTACCTGATCGGGCTGCTGCTGCTCAGTGTCTCGGTGGCGGCGATCAACTCGCAGCGCGTGGCCGGCACCTCGAAGCAGGTGCTCGAGCGCAACATCCGTAACCTGACGCAGGCGATCACGATGATCGAGAAGCTGGAGCGCCAGGACTCGGAGACCCTGCTGGCGCTGCTGCAACCGACCACCGGCACGTCGCTCGACGACGCCGAGCGCGCCTTCGAGGCGGCGCTCGCCAGCGCGGACGACCTCAGCAAGGCCAACCTCGACGACGAGGACCGACCGACTCTGGCGGCCGTGCGCGAGAACTTCGAGGAGTACCGCAAGGCCCGCGCCGAGCTGCTGTCGCGCGTCTACGACGACCCGCTGACGGCCGCGGAGGACTATCGCGGCCCGACCCAGAAGGCGCTGCTGCTGCTCAAGGCCGAGCTCAACGACTACGTCGCGCGCAAGACCGAGTCGCTCAAGCAGGCCAACGACGAGGCCTCACGCTCGGCGCTGGAGGGCGCCGTGCTGCTCGGCGTGATGGTGACGGTCGCGTTGCTGTCGCTCGGGTTCCTGTCGCGCAGCCTGCAACGCGACGTGCTCGGCCGCTTGACGGAGGTCGGCCACGTGACCGAGGCGATCGCCGCGGGCGACCGCCGCCGACGCGTGCGCGACTTCTATCAGGACGAGCTCGGGCTGGTGGCCCGCCAGCTCAACGCCGCGCTCGACCGCCAGCACGAGCTCGAGTCGCAGATGCAGGGGCGTCTGCTCGAGCAGCGGCGCGTGCTGGTCGGCCTGATGTTTCAGTGGCCGACGCCGGCCGGCATGATCGGGATCGACGGCGAGATCGTGGCGTCGACGCTCAACGTCGAGGACGAGGCCGAGCTGCATCGCCTGACCCCGCGCGTGCGCGCGGCGGCCGGGGTGTTGATGAAGCGCCGCTTCGTCAAGGCCGACGAGCTCTCGGTCGACATCAAGGCCAACGACGGCCGCCGCCTGGTCCAGATCCGGGCGCTGGCCTCCGGCGACAACCAGATCGCCGGCTGGCTGGCGAGCTTCGTCGACCCCGGCCAGCCCGATCAGAGCGGCGTGTACCCGATCCCGCGCGAGCCGAGCGGCATCAGCGGCATCAGCGGCATCAGCGGCATCAGCGGCATCAGCGGCATCAGCGGCATCAGCGGCATCATGCCGGTCTCGTCGATCGCACCCGAGGCGAGCGGCGTGCTGCCGGCCTCGCACGAGGCGAGCGGCGCGCTGCAGGTGGCGCGCGAGACCAGCGACGTGCATGCGGCACCGCGCACGCGCGAGCCGAGCGGGCTGATGGCGGTCAGCCAGAGCCTCGCTTCGGGCGCGCCCGAGGCGAGCGGCGTGCTGCCGATCGCGCGAGCCAGCAGCGCCGCGCTGTCGATGGCGCGCAGCGGACCGCTGCGCGCGGCGAACCGCGAGGGCCACGAGGAGCGCGAGGCCGAGGCCTCGGAGGCGGCATTGGCCGTGAATGTCGCGATGCTCACCGACCCCGGGATGACGCTGCCGGCCGTCTCCGACGACGCGCCGATGACGATCGCCGAGGCCGTCGCGGCGACCGCAACGCCCGATCCACCCGAGCGGCGAGAGGCGCCGACGGGCGCCAGTTCGGCCCCGCCTGCGATCGCCGGCTCGTACGCGCTGGGCGTGCCCGCGGTGCCCGATGCCCCGACCACGCTCGCCCCGGACGCCGCGCCGACGATGACGATGGCACCACGATCGATCACGCCTTCGATCATGCCGCCCTCCGCAGCCGCGCCACCGACCTTTCCTCCTCCGGTGCTCCCGCGGCCGCCCGTGATCGCGCGTCCGCCCGCGGCGGCGGAACAGCCTCCGCGCGATCCGGACGAGTCGACGTAGACGCGCAGAGGACAGCGTTCCGCCGGGCTCGCGGTGTCCGGCCCGGGGTGGTGTAGGATGCGCCGGCAACGTGCACGTGCACGTCGCGGAGGATGCATTGGCCACGATAAAACGACCTGGCGCGGGTGGAGGCACCGGCGCTGCGAACCTGATCGGCGACCTCAAGGCGAGGATGAGCGGCGGCAAGCGCTGGATGGACTTGCTGTGGATCGGCGGGGCCTCGGTGGTGGTGCTCACCGTCATGCTGGGGTCGTTCACCTCGATCGACCCCGGTCAAGTCGCGGTGCGCGTCAACAACATCACCGGCGGTCAGTTGACGGTCACGCAGCCGGGGCTCATCACGCGGCTGCCGTTCGGGATCCACACGGTGTACGTGCTCGACGCCAGCCCGCAGACCTTCTCGATGCACGGCAACAAGCAGACCGACGACCTCAACGTCGGCGAGCTGACGGTGCGCGCGAGCGACGGGTCGAACTTCCACTTCCAGGACACGACGATCATCTTCCAGATGATGGGTGACCAGGCGGAGGCGGTGATCCGCGACGGCGGGGTCGAGCGCGGCTACCTGCGGTGGATGCGACCGTACGCGCGGGCGATCCTCCGCGACGAGTTCGGCAAGGAGTCGACGATCTCGGTGTCGAACCCGGCGAAGTTCGGCGAGGCGACCGAGCGGGCCAAGAGCCGACTCAACGAGCTGCTCGAGGAGCATGGCGTGATGGTCACGCAGATCGTCACGCCGCGCCCGCAGTTCACCGACGACTACGAGAAGCTGATCGAGGAGCGCAACAGCGCCGGCAACCAGCTCGAGGTCATCAAGAGCAACCTCGCGGCCGCACAGACGACCCGCGACCGCAAGCTCGCCGAGGTCAACCGCGACCAGAACCGGCTGATCCAGGAGAAGCGCACGGAGCTCGAGTCGGGCCTGGCGACCGCGCTGGCCGAGCAGGCCAACAACACCCGCGAGGCCGACACCTACAAGATCGCGGCGATCGGTCAAGGGCAGGCGATGCGCAGCGCGGCGACCCAGCAGGCCCAGGAGCTGCGCGGCCAGCTCGACGCCCAGTATCGCAGCCGCAAGTCGGAGATCGACGCGTTTCGTACGCAACCAGTCGAGCGCGTGATGGAGCGGCTCGGCGAGCGCCTCAAGGGCGTGACGATCTCGATCCAGCCGTGGGCCAACGACGCCGCGCCCTCGCGCGTCGAGGTCGAGCAGATCGCGGGGAACCCATGAGTACGCTCAAGCGGATCAGTCAATTCATCTGTTTCACGGCGATCGTGCTGCTGGTCGCGCCGACCTGCTTCATCACCACGGTGCCGCTCGGGTCGATCGGCGTGCGCAGCAGCAGCCTATCCGGCGTGCTCGCGTCGGACCTCGAGCCCGGCTGGCAGCTCAGCGTGGCGACGATCCACAACGTGACGCTGCTGCCGAGCCGCTACCTGTTCCTCGACTACGGCAGCGAGGATAACCAGGGCCTGCAGATCCGGACCCGCGACAACAACAACGTGTTCGTCGACATCACCGTGCCGTACCGGATCAAGCCCGGCGAGGCGCACATGGTCATGCGCGCGGGTAATCATACGCGCACGACCGGCGACAAGTACCGGTTCCAGCAGCTCGCGGAGAACACCACGGTCGGCGTGCTGCGTGAGGACCTGGCCGAGCTGACCTCCGCGGACTTCTACAACACCGACAAGCGCCTCGAGATCGCGGCGCGCACGCTCAAGGTGCTAAACGAGAAGCTCGCGCCGATCAACCTCGAGGCCCAGGCGGTGCTGGTGCGCGCGGTCAGCTTCCGCCCCGAGTACGAGGTGCAGTTGCAGGCGATCCAGCTCAATGAGCAGAACAAGCTGCTCGACGGGGCCCGCCAGAAGGTCGCGCAGCAGCAGCAAGAGCTCGACAACTTCGAGCTGCAGACCACCGCGCAGGCCAACGCGCGCCAGCAGGAGTGGATCAAGAAGCAGGCCGACCTCGAGCGCGCCTACCAGGTCGGCTTCGTGGTCGACCCCAACGGTGACCGCGCGGTCGGGGCGGCCCGCCGCCAGCTCGCGGCGGTGCCCGAGGAGCAGCGGACCAAGCTGCGCGAGGAGGCGGCGCGGGTGCTCGAGATCAGTGACCCGGAGAAGATCACCGACCCGTATCTGCTCGGGATCCAGAACATCCAGGCCGAGACGCTCGAGTACAAGAGCCGCGTCGGCGCGGAGGCCGACGGCATCTCGGGGCGCCTCCAGGCCGAGGGCGAGGCCGACATCGCCGCGGTGCGCGGCGAGTTCGAGACCAAGATCAACGCGCTGCTCGGCAGCCCGGCCGGTCGCGCCTACGTCGCCTGGAAGACGGCGGAGAACGTGACCTTCGCCTCAGTGCTGACCTTCCAGAGCCGCGAGGGCGTGCCCTCGGTGCTGCGGCTGCGTAACTTCGCGCTGCAATTCATGGGCGGGAGCTGAGCCGCGACCTGTCCTCGGGGACAGGTTCGATTCGGGCGGCAGGAGCCGGCGTACTGCCTGCTCTCGCCGTCTTCGTGCGTGGCACCGGACTCGGGGGCTGTCTCTCGGGACAGCCCGTCCGACTCACGGCGTCGGTGGCGGCGGTCGCATGCGCAGCCCGGGATTGGGCTTGGGCCGGGTCGTCGGAGTCGGGGTCTGAGTCGGAGTCGGA
>Ga0105046_10003817_pt1 | contig 23933 bp, 23 predicted proteins | sample MAT03_FD_78385 | JGI IMG/M metagenome (GOLD analysis project Ga0105046, IMG submission 78385) | Freshwater microbial communities from Lake Fryxell liftoff mats and glacier meltwater in Antarctica - MAT-03 (megahit assembly) | ecosystem: Environmental > Aquatic > Freshwater > Ice > Liftoff...
CCGCCCAGGCTCCACCCGCCGGTCGCGGCGGTCATCGTCTGTCGTCTGCTCGTGGCGCCCTCCCTCCTTTTCGTGCTGACCCTGCCCCTGACCGGAGTGCCACCCTCGTATTTCCTGCTGGCAGCGATGCCGACCGGACTCAACTCGATGATCGTCGGCCACACCTATGGACTCGAACTGAGGATCATGGCCGAATCGATCGTCTACACGACCACAATCGTCGTGATCGCCGCGGCAGGCTGGGCGATCATCGCCTGATCGCCAATACCGCAACTACCCCTGAAAACCCGGTTTTGTGTTCTTGCCCGACTCGTTCCGGGCCGAAAAATCGAAAACAAGGGGAACTTCTTGAAACACGGACGTTTGCGCTGTGCATTGGGACATCTGGTGAGGACCGGGCCGCTGGCCACGGTCGCCATCGTGGTCGGACTGCTGGCCGGGGCATCAACTGCCTCCGCGGCGACGATCAACGTAACCACCACGATCGACGAATTCGAGTCGGGCAACCGCTGCTCGCTCAGGGAAGCGATCTGGTCAGCCAACAATGACAGCGTCGACAAGGCGATCGGCTGCAAGATCGGCAGTGGCAAGGACATGGTTGTAGTACCTTCAGGCGTCTTCAACCTGATCCGGAAGAACCTGGCACCGGTGCCCGCCGAAGGTGAAGTGCAGCTTCCCGCTCCGGCGGTTGAAGACCTCGGCGAGACGGGTGATCTCGACCTGACTTCTCCGGCGACAGTCGTTCACACCGGCACGAACCTCGCGACGATTCAGGGCCGCATGGGTCAGGAACGCATTTTCCACGTGCTTTCGGATGGCGTCACCCTCCAGGGTCTGACGATTTCCGGCGGTAAGGCAACCAGCGAAGAGAACGACCACGGCGGGGCGATTCTCAACCAGGGTGGCCTCACGCTCAGGGCCAGCACGGTCACTGAGAATTCGGCGATCTACGGTGGTGGCATCTCAACTGCAGGAGCCAGCCAGGCGACCGTCATCAACAGCACGGTTTCCCGCAATTCAGCCGAAGAAGATGGCGGTGGCATCTCGGTCGAGACGTCCGGCACGCTGACGCTCCGCAGTTCGACGGTGGCCGACAACACGGCTGACGCGGACGGCAGCGGCGGTGGAGACGGTGGCGGTGTCTTCGCTTCGACCTCTTCCGATGGTGGGATCCTCGAGCTTCGCAGCTCGATCGTTGCGGCCAACACCGATCAAGGGGGCGAGGCGATCGACTGCGCGAAACTCGGCGGCACGATCACTTCACTCGGCCACAACCTGGTCGGCAACGCCAACGGCTGTGAATTCGAGACCTCCGGCGGCGACATCATCAACCGCAAGGCCGAACTGCTTTCGCTGAACTACAACGGCGGACCAACCTGGACCCACGCGCTCAAGACGATCAGCCCGGCGATCGACAAAGGTGCCGGTTGCCCGAAGATCGACCAGCGTGGAGTGACCCGGACCACCTGCGATATCGGTGCCTGGGAACTCGCGTTCTGCCAGGGTGCCGTGGTCAACCGAATCGGAACCGACGCGGCTGACCTGTTGCTCGGGACCTCCAGCCGCGACGGCATCCTCGGCCTCGGCGGACAGGACACCCTGCGCGGAATCGGTGGCAATGACGGTCTCTGCGGTGGCGGCGGACCCGACGTGCTCGAGGGCGGCAGTGGCAACGACAAGCTCGAGGGCGGTGCCGGCAAGGACGAGCTCAACGGCGGCGCGGGCAAGGACACCTGTATCGGTGGAGCCGGGGTGTCGGTGCTGGTCAAATGCGAGCTGCCGGCCAAGAAAAAGAAGCCTGGCAAGAAGGGATCCCGGTAGTTCGGGAGCCCTGTGAACCGGAGTCATGTCCCCCGTGGTGCGAGTAGCTGAAACCATGGGGGCATGCTCCATCACGTCGCTTTGGAAATCAGTCCTGAACACCTCGATGCCGACAGCCGGTTCTGGACCCTTGCCGGGTTCGAAAAAGTCGAGGTGCCGGAAGATCTCGGGGACGGATTCGTCTGGTTCGAAAAGGGCGGGACACAGATCCATCTCATGCCGGTCGATAATCCGGTCATCCCGTCACGGGGTCACATCGCGGTTGTCGCCCGGGATTTCGAGGAGACCCTGTCGAGGCTGCTCGAAGGTGGTTTCGAGGCCGACGAACGGCGTCAGCTGTGGGGCCAGAGGCGGGTCAAAGTGACCTGCCCGAGCGGACACTACGTTGAACTGATGGCGGCGGCACCATCAAGGAGTGCCAAGTCGGCTTGAGCCGAAAGGTCTTCAGGACCGCTGTTTCTACCGTCGCTTTCGCCCTCGCCTGCGTTGCGGCCGGTGTCGCTTACGGATCAAGTTCCAATGATCCCACCGGCGAAAACTCAACGTTCATCGCCACCGCTGACCCCGACACCCCGGTCGTTCTGGTCATCCTCGATGAATTCCCGACGGCAACCCTGCTGGAGGAAAACCAGACGATCAACTCGCAACGTTTTCCCAACTTCGCTGCCTTCGCGTCGAAATCGACGTGGTATCGCGATCACACCGCCGCCGGTGATTACACCGCCTGGGCGGTGCCCCCGATCCTGACCGGCAACCACGTTGATGAACGCACCCTTCCGACCAACCGAGCCCAGCCGAACAACATCTTCAACCTGCTCGGTCCGGGGCGGACCGTGCACGCGATGGAAGAAGTGACCGAGCTCTGCTCGAAGAAATACTGCCCGGACGGCCACCAGGGTGAAGCCCTGGGAGAGCCCAACGCCGGAGAGTTCGTCAAGGACAAGTTCAAGCTGCTCGACATGAAAGCGGTGGGCCGGTGGATCGATTCGATCCCTTCCGGCAAGCGCAGCCTCTCGGTGATCCACCTGCCACTTCCCCATCAGCCGCAGCGGTTCCTGCCGAACGGGCAGACCTATCCCGGCGGTCCGGTGTTCTTCACGATCCCGCGCGATCGCAACGACTGGACGGTCAGCGATGCCGGAACCGCCCTGATCCAGCAGCGGCACCTGCTCCAGACGGCATTCGCCGACCGGGTGGTCGGGCAGATTTTCGAAAAGGTGAAATCGAATGGTGACTGGGACAAGTCGATGATCGTCGTCACGGCCGACCACGGCTTTAACTTCGACACCCGATACGACCGGCGCGACGTCGAACCCGGGAACATCGCTGCGACGGTGAATCCGCCGCTGATGATCAAGTATCCGGGGCAGTCCACCGGAGTCGTTTCGGACGAATCAACGCAGGGCATCGACGTCACACCGACGATTGCCAAGCAGCTTGGCAAGGATCAGCACTACGCGATGGACGGGGTCCCGATCGACCAGATCCCGGCGAATCGCGAGATGACGGTGAACAAAGACAATCTTGCGGAGATCACGATCACGGCCGATGACATTCGCCGGGAGCGGCCGGGAGTGATTGCCGCCGAAACCCGGCGCGTCGGCAACGGCGGGCTCTGGAAACTCGGTCCGGTATCCGGGATCATCGGCACGAATCCGGTCCGGCGGAACGCCGTAGCCGGGGCCCGCGTCGAGTTCGACTTTCCAAGGAGACTCGCTGATTTCACGCCGGGCCAGGGCAAGGTGCCGTCACTCGTTTCCGGTGAACTGACCGGGGTGGGGCCGAACGAAGTTGTCGCCCTGGCGGTCAACGGAATAATCACCAGCACTTCGCGAACCTTCCGCTGGAATGGCGCGATGCGGTTCGGCTCGATGGTCCCGCCGACCGCTCTGAAACGCGGTGAAAACCGAACACGCCTCTACCTCGTGGCTTCGCGGGAGCGGCTGCGACCGATCCGTTAAGGGCCAGGCCCCCGGGTCGACATAACTCACAACCGATTCAACTGTTAGGTTCGGTAAGTGCGCTACCCCGTCGAGTCCTTCACCCCCGCCGAGCAGGAATTGCTTGCTCCGCATTTCACCAATGTCGATCGGCCGGTTTTCGCGCTGACCAACCTGCCGGAAACGGTGAAAGGCGCGCTTTTCGCCCGTTATTCACGTTATCCGGGGACTCTGCGCCGCCTCTACCTGGAGGAGTTCGCCTCCGAGATGCCGGCAGGCAACCGGCCTTTCGATGGGGCCGAGGGCGAACGGGCCGCGGACCTTTACGAGCGCATCTTCGTTGGCTATGGCGACGATTCGATCGCTCAGGTAGGCGGCGCCCACATCGCCTGCGAATGGGTTTCGAACATCCTGACCAAGCAGCTTCAACGCGGCCGCCTCGCGGCCTATCTGGAACAGTCAACCCGCTACATCGCTTACGACCAGGAGATTCCCGGCGGAGGCTTCCGCTACTACCGCGATGACGCTCTGGGCGGACAGTTCAGCGAATCGATGGACCAGCTCTTCACGATCTACTCGGAGGCGCTGGTCAAGGTCGAAGCCTGGGCCGCCGACCAGTGGCCCCGCGGTGACGATGAGCCGGAAGGACCCTGGCGGCGTTCGATCAAGGCCAAGGCACTCGACCTGCTGCGCGGACTCCTGCCGGCAGCCACCCTCAGCCACGTTGGAATCTTCGCTTCCGGCCAGGCCTACGAGCAGCTCCTGTTCCGTCTGATGTCATCGCCCCTGCCGGAAGCGCGGCAGTTCGGCGGCATGATTCTCGATGAGTTGAACCAGGTGATGCCGAGCTTCGTCTCCCGGGTCAGCCGTCCCGACCGTGGTGGCGAATGGATCTCTTTCCTGGAAGAGCGACGCTCGACCACGGAGAACTGGGTCGCGCGGCTCGGTCTTGAGAAGCGGGAAAGCCAGGCCAGCGGGCCCACCGTGGACCTGCTCCAGGTGCGGGGAAACGAAGAAGACCTTTTGACCAGCTGCCTCTTCGAGTCGGCCGATGTCTCCGAAACCGAGATCCGCACCCGGCTCGAAGCGATGAGCAGCGAACAGCGGGCTGAACTGATGGGCGCGATGGTCGGCGAGCGCAAGAACCGCCGCCACCGCCCCGGACGTGGATTCGAGTCGGTCAGCTACCGCTTCGAGATCGTCTCCGACTACGGAGCATTCCGTGATCTCCAGCGCCACCGGATGCTGACCTGCCAGTGGCAGACTCTCAGCCCTGACCTCGGTGCCGGTGTGCCTGATGAAGTCCGCGAGGCCGGCGTGGGGGCCGAGTATGAACGCGCCCTGGACATTTCCCGCAACGAATACGAACGCCTTCGCGGTGAAGGCCACGAGGCGCTGGCGCCATATGCACTGTGCCTCGGGTTCCGGATCAGGTATGTACTTGACCTGAACGCCCGTGAAGCGATGCAGCTGATCGAACTTCGTTCGGGCCAGGAAGGTCATCCGACTTACCGCGCAGTCGCTCAGGCGATGCATGATTCGATCGAAGCCGTACATCCGGCCGTGGCGAACGCGATGGTCCACATCGACACCTCGACCGAACCGAGGCTGGAGCGCATGCTCTCCGAGATCCCGACCCACAAGAAGAAGCTGGCCGCGGCCGGCACAACGAACGCACCGCCCGGTTTCTCCGAACTCGGTTAGCCGATCGGACACCTGCCACCGGTACGTTGTATTCGATGAATACCTCTGGATTGTCAATCCGTTTTCCGGTTCTGGCCACGATCTTCTTCTCAGCGATGCTCCTCATGGCATATGGCAGCTCGCCGGGTACGCCCGAGGCGAAGGCCGCGATCTGGAAACCGAAGCCCGGCACGGCCGCCTGGCAGTTCCAGTTGCAGGGCAAGATCGATACTTCGATTGACGTGCCCGTCTATGAAGTCGATGGCTTCGACGTTTCCGCGAAGACGGTGAAACAGCTTCACGACCAGGGCCGCAAAGTCATCTGTTACATGGACGTCGGCAGCTGGGAGAACTACCGGCCTGACAAGAACCAGTTTCCGAAGTCGGTTATCGGCAAGCGTTACGACGGTTATCCCAACGAAAACTGGCTGGACATCCGCAAGTTCAAGAAGTTTGCCAAGCCGCTGAAGGCGAGGATCGCGATGTGCGCCAGGAAGGGCTTCGACGGACTCGAGCCGGACAACATCAACGGATACCAGAACCCGACCGGTTTCCCCCTGACCGGTAAGGACCAGCTTCGTTTCAACCGCTGGATCGCGAAGCAGGCCCACCGCAACGGGCTCTCGGTCGGATTGAAGAACGACGGTTCCCAGGCCCGTCAGCTGGTGAAGGACTTCGACTTCGCTGTGGTCGAGCAGTGCTTCCAGTACAACGAATGCGGTCAGTTCAAACCGTTCATCGAAGCTGACAAAGCTGTCTTCTCGGTCGAATACGAACTTCCGAACAGCAAGTTCTGCCAGAAGGCGGAGAAGCTGAACTTCAACTCGATCGGCAAGGAGTACGACCTCTTCGCCAGGCCTTTCCGGCCCTGCGTCTAAGCCAGCAAATCGGTCAGGTCCCGGATCGTGTGGTCCGGGACCGTTGCCGAAGCTTTGAGGTCGTTTTCGTAATTCGGACTTGAAGTGACGATGATGCCTTCGATGCCGCAGGCCTGGGCTCCGGCGATGTCGGTGTCCACCCGGTCGCCGATCATCGCGACCCGCGGTGGGCGGCCCAGAACGTCGAGGCCCGCCTCGAACAGGGCCGGTGCGGGTTTGCCGGTGGTGGTGGCTTTGCCACCGGAGGCGGTTTCAATCGCCGCGAGGATCGCACCCGAGCCCGGCCAGAGACCGTCCGGCATCGGCATCGTCGGGTCAGCGCTGGTCGCGATCAGGTCGGCGCCCGCCCGGACCAGCATCGAGGTCACCCTCAGCTCCTCGTAATCGAATCCGCGGTGGCCGGAGACCAGAACGGCTTTGGCTGAAGCCGAGTCTTCGCGGGGCAGCATCTGGAATCCGGCTTCTTCCAGCCCTTCGAGAAAGGCCGGGGTGCCGATCCCGAGCACCGGCGCGCCTTCACCGTGCCGCTCGATCGCCAGTTTGATCAGGGTGGAAGCCGCCGTGACCACCTGATCGTCTCCGATCTCGATTCCGCCCTTGCGCAGCAGATCCGCCTGCCGGGCCGGTGCAAGCCGCGGGTTGTTGGTCACAAAACAGACCTTTTTCCCCTGGGAATTGAGTTCCACGATTGTTTCGACTGCCCCTGGCAGGAACTCGTGGCCAAGCCAGATGACCCCGTCCAGGTCACAAAGGAACGCATCGTAAGAATCAGCGAGAGCCATGCTCACAAGGCTACCCATGCCACGTGAGTAGAGTTCTCTGGATGCTCACCGACGCGCGGAGTACTTCGCGCCCCCGTCCGGTAACTGTCCTTGTTGCCGGCGGAACGATTTCGATGACCGGCGAGTCCGGAGCGTCCCCGGACCTCGATGCGGAGGCTCTGCTCAAATCGGTGCCCGACACGGTCAACCTCGACGGCCTCCACGCCGAGACGATCATCAATGTCCCCAGCGCCCACCTCACTCTTTCCGATCAGCTGAACATCTGCCGGCAGGCGCGCGACGCCGCCCGCAAAGGGAACGGGGTGGTGGTGACGCATGGCACCGACACCCTGGAAGAGACCGCAATGCTCTGCGACGTGCTCCACGACGCTGAAGCACCGATCGTCTTCACCGGAGCCATCCGGCCGGCTTCCAGCCCCGGCGCCGACGGTCCGGCGAACCTGCTCGACGCGATCAGCATCGCTGCCTCCGAGGCGGCTTCCGGCATGGGAGTCCTGGTCTGCTTTGGCGGGGAGATCCATCATGCCCGCGGCGCCCGCAAGACCGACACGACTTCTCTGGTCGCTTTCTCTTCACCGCAAACCGGCCCGCTCGGCCGGGTCACCGAAGGCCACCCGACGATCTGGTCGCAGATCCCCCGCAACCCGTCGCTTGACCCGCCGCAGCTTGATGGCCGCGTGCTGGTCGTGCCGACCATGGCCGGGGACGATGGCGCCCTGGCCCACGCTGCCCTCGGAACGGACCCTGACGGTGTCGTGATCGGCACCCTCGGTGCCGGCCACGTGTCACCGCCGATTCTCGAGCTCTGGGCCGAAGCCGCCGAGCGCATCCCGGTGATCGTTTACTCGCGGCCCGAGCGTGGAGTCATTCTCAATGCGACCTACGGCTACCGGGCATCGGAAGCCGACCTGCGGGAGACCGGCGTGATCCCCGCCGGATTCCTTTCCCCCCAGGCCGCAAGGATGAAGCTGCTGGCCTGCCTTGCCTCCGGTCTGAACGTTGCCGAAATCCGCTGGGCCTTCGGCCAGGACGACGGTTAAAACTTAGCTTGTGAATCTGATGTAAAAAAGCAGCGAGGCTGACGACTTCCTGAGCCTCGTGGCGACTAGATTGCCGGAGTTTGAAATCCGGTCGGCTCAATCACATCGATGCTTTGCGCGGCAGCGTCATGCTGCTTCTGGTCCCGTACCACGGGCTGCTTTTCCTCCAGAACACGGACCAGCCGATGCCCGGCCTGGACCTCTCGGTCTACTGGCTTCACCTCTGGCGGATGGGCCTCTTCTTTGCGGTCTCCGGCTTCCTCGCCGCAATGACGATCGCCCTCTGGGGGCCGGCAAAGCAGGCCAGGCAGCGCCTCAAGCGAATCGCGATTCCACTGGCTGTCGCCATGGTGACCATCCTGCCGATCCAGAAGCTGATCGTCTTCTGGTTCTACCACCAGGACCACGCCGGTCCCGGCAAGCAAAGATTCGATTACACGCTGGAGAACCTGTTCGGCTGGCAGCCGCACCACCTCTGGTTCCTCTCTTACGTGCTCGCCTTCAACCTGGTTGCGATCGCGGTCTGGTTGATCATGAGCCGCCAGACCCGGATCACCGGATTCTTCGATCGTTACTTCCGACAGCTGCTCACTTCGCCACTGCTGGTTCCGGTGCTAGCGGCGGTAAGCGCCGTGCCGCTCTGGCTCGGCGGGCACCTGGAAGCTCCCGGGCAGGTGGCGGTCTCGCTGATTCCGCTGCCTTCCGCTTTTGCCTACTACGGCATCTTTTTCCTGTTCGGTTGGATGCTGTGGCGCAGCAAGGATTTGCTGGGTACCGTTGAAGGCAATCCCTGGCTGAAGCTCCTGGTCGCGCTCCCGGTCGGAGTTTTCGCCTTTGCCCTTTTCAGCCAGAGAATCGCCCTCCCCGATGCACTGCCCGTCGCGCCGACGATTCTTTTCGTCAGCGGTGTCGCAGTCTGGACGACCATCTTCGCTGTCTGGGGGCTCTTCGCAAAATTCCTGGCCGGCGCCCGGCCGTGGGTTCGTTACCTCGCTGACGCGTCCTACTGGATCTACCTGATCCACATTCCGTTCCTGGTCCTGTTCCAGCTTGGCCTTGCCGATTCCGGCCTGCCACCCGTGCTGCGGTTGGCAATCGCGACAACTGCGTCAATCGTTGTAGCGCTGGCGACCTATGCCGTGCTGGTCAGGCATTCGCCGATCGGCTCGCTGCTCCACGGCAAGCGGCCCCGGAAGGGCACGAGTTCACCGATGCCAGCGCCCGAATCCACGATCAGTCCGGTCCCCGACTCCCGCCTCGCGTAGGCTTGGTGGATGGCCGAGACAACTGAGACGACTCACGGATATACGGCGAACAAAGACCCGCTGCTGAAGCGGCTGCGACGGATCGAGGGTCAGGTCCGTGGGGTCGAAACGATGGTCGACGAAGACCGGTACTGCATCGATGTGGTGACCCAGATCACCGCGATTCAGTCAGCGCTGGACAAGGTCGCGTTGAGCCTGCTTGAAGACCATGCGGCTCATTGTGTCGTGGGCGCTGAACCGGACAAGCAGAGCGAGAAGACCGAAGAGCTGATGGGCGCCGTCAAACGCCTGATGCGGCACGGCTGAATCAGTCGGCTGCTTCGATCGCTTCCAGCAGCTGGGTCTTGTTCATCTTCGAGCGCCCTTCGATTCCGAGACCGGTCGCGACTTCGTAAAGCTCGGCTTTGGATGAACTGGACGAAACCGACGGCTTCTCACCTGAAGCGGGAGTCTCTTCGGCCGTTCCGGGGTCGGCGTAAGCTTCAGCCGGAACGCCCGGAGCCACAGCAACGGCGTTCATTTCACCTTCGCCACGATCGGTCATCTGGCGAACCAGCTTCCATCCACCGATCAGGGTGGCGGAGGCGGCGGCGATTCCAAGAGCTACCTGCTTCTTCATTTGCTGCTCCGGTGGCTGTGCGAGTGGTCAGTTGGGTTCACGCAGTTGAAGATACCCGCTGAGCCTCAGGCGTCGCGGCGCGAAATCATCAGGTCGACGCTGCCCAGCTGCATCGTGATCCCACCGTCGGGGTGGATCATGCCGCCGCGATAGAGCTCCCGGTTCAGGTTGAGCGACGAGCTGTCCTTGCCGGAAACCAGGCGCACGAAGATCGCTTCTTCATCGGTCGGTTCTCCGCCGGTCAGCGAATAGCCGGCTTCGAGGCGGCCGCCGAAGGTAGCCACCAGCTGCGGGTTGTCACCGGCATCAAGTACGTGCACGTCGACCGACTGGCCGACCATGGCGAGGAGCGCGGCTAACGCCTGATCGAAAGTCATCTCGGACAAGACAACAAGCGTACCCGTCGCCGACTTCACGGTCGAGAATGAGGACGCCTCAGGTCGGCCAGCACTAAGATGAAGGCGAGAGCACGGCAATGGATAACGAAACTTCGAACCACAGCCGGATTGCGATCATCGGTACCGGCTTCTCCGGGATTACCGCCGCGATCAAACTCGAGGAGCAGGGAGAGACCGATCTGGTCCTCTATGAACGTTCTGGCGACGTTGGCGGGACCTGGCGGGACAACACCTATCCCGGTTGTGCCTGCGATGTCCCTTCCCACCTGTATTCGTTCTCTTTTGCGCCGAACCCGACCTGGAGCCGCTCCTTCTCGGGCCAGCCGGAGATCCAGCAGTACCTGAAAAAAGTCGCCTCTGAATACGGGGTTACCCCGCGTGTCCGTTTCCATCACGACCTGATCGGGGCATCGTGGGACCAGCATGAAAGTCGCTGGGAAATTGAAACGAGCCAGGGGACCCGCACCGCCGACATCCTGATCAGTGCGGTCGGGGGACTCAGCGCACCTTCGATTCCGACGATCGAAGGACTGGAGAAGTTCAGCGGCCCCACCTTTCACTCGGCCGAGTGGGACCACGAAGCTGACCTCAAGGGCAAGCGTGTCGCGGTGATCGGCACCGGTGCGTCGGCGATCCAGTTTGTCCCGGAGATCCAGCCTGATGTCGCGGAACTGAACCTTTTCCAGCGCACGCCGCCGTGGATCATGCCGCGACGCAATCGTGACGTCAACGCCTGGGAGAACCGGATCTACCAAATGGCTCCTTTTGCGCAGAAGATCGTCCGGACAGCGATCTACTGGGGTCGTGAGCTGTTCGCCCTGCCGATGCTCCATCCCCGCCTTGCCGCACGCACCCAGAAAATCGCGGAGCGCCATCTTGAAATTCAGGTAAGCGATCCGGAACTCCGGGCAAGGCTCACCCCGGACTACGCGATCGGCTGCAAGCGCATTCTTCAATCCAATGGTTATTACGGGGCGCTGACCGAAGATAACGCTGACGTGTTCACCGACGGTATCCGCGAGATAACCGAAACCGGCATCGTCACCAACGATGGCACCGAGGTTCCGGCCGACGTGATCATTTTCGGTACAGGCTTCAAGATCATGGACCTTCCGGTCGGCCATCAGGTGCGCGGCCGCGACGGTCGCTCGCTCCACGAGGTCTGGCAGGGCAGCCCCACCTGCCACCTTGGTACATCGATTCCCGGGTTCCCCAACTTCTTCACCCTGATGGGTCCCAATACCGGACTCGGCCACACTTCGGTGACGATCATGATCGAGGCCCAGGTCGGGCTTGTCACCCAGGCGATCAAGCGCCTCCGGCCCGGCACTTCGACCACGATTGAGCCGACTCCCGCGGCAATGGCCGCCTGGCGAAACGAGATCGACGAACTCGGCAAAGGCACCGTCTGGACGGCCGGCGGCTGTGACAGCTGGTACCTCGACGAGAACGGCAGGAACTCGTCGCTGTGGCCCAGCTTCGCCACCAGCTTCCGCCGGAGGCTGGCCCGGTTGGAGCCTTCCGAATACAGGTTTGAGACCAGGGCCTCCAGGCCGGAGATCGCCAAAGAGAAAGTGACGCGCTGATGTCCCGTAAGAAGAATCCACTGGCAGGCAAAACGGTTGTGATCACCGGCGCTGCATCCGGCATGGGCCGGGCTCTGGCGATCCGGGCAGCCTCCAAAGGCAGTCCGGTCGCGATCACCGACTTCAACGCCGATGGCCTCAGCGAGACCGAGTCCATGATTGGTGAAAATGTCCTCGCTCGAACCGTCGATGTGAGCGACCGCGCTTCGATGCTGGACTTCGCCGCGACCGTCAGCGAATGGACTCCGGCACCGATCGGGGCGGTCGTCAACAACGCCGGCGTTGCGACTTCGCAGTCGTTCACTGAAGCAGCGGTAGAGGATGACGAGTGGGTGATGAACGTCAACTTCGGTGGGGTCGTCAACGGCACTCACGCTTTCATGCCACTACTGGTCAAGCAGAACTCGGGGACCCTGGTCAACATCTCCAGTGTCTTCGGACTTTTCGGCTTTCCCAGCCACAGCGCCTATTGCGCTTCGAAGTTTGCTGTCCGCGGCTTCACCGAATCGCTGCGCCAGGAAATGCGTGGCAGCGGGGTCAACGTTGCGGTCGTCCACCCCGGCGGCGTCAAGACCAACATCGTCAACAACTCCAGGTTCCACACCGACGACGTCGGACACACGAACAAGGCCGACGCGGCAGCAGACTTCGCCAGGCTGGCACGGACCACTCCCGAGAAGGCTGCGAAGATCATCCAGGACGGAATCGAGCGCGGCGACCCGCGCATCCGGATTGGCGCTGACGCGGTTTTCCTCGATGTCCTCACGAGGGTTGCGCCGGTGCGCTATTACAACTTCATCGACTGGTTCGTAAAGCGCTCCGTCAGCTGAGTCGGGACTCAGGCCGGAACGGGCTCTTCCCGGCGTGCTGCAGCTGAGGGTCTAGGCTTTTACGATGCTCTCCCTGAGATCAAGGTCCGCTGCCGTTGCGGCCGTCCTGCTGGCCATCACCTGGCTTTCAGTGGCCGCCGCGGCCCCGGCCGGCGCGACCGGAGCCTCGCCGCCTCCGCCTCGGACCGGCAACCAGTTCAACGGGTCGATCGAGAAGATCGATGCTGACCTGCGCCAGCGGATGACCGGTAATTCCTGGCATCGCGGCTGCCCGGTTCCCTTGCGCGACCTGCGGCTGCTTACGGTCGATCACTGGGGTTTCGACGGCGAAGTCCGCCGCGGCTACATGGTCGTCAACGCCGATTCGGCCAGTGAAATCCTGCGGGTGATGCGCTCGCTCCACCGGCAGAAGTATCCAATCCGCAGGATGCGCCTGGTCGACGCCTACGGCTCTGATGACCACCGTTCGATGAACGCCGACAACACTTCCGCCTTCAACTGCCGTGAGATTGCCGGTCGCCCGGGCGTGTGGTCCCAGCACGCCTACGGCAGGGCGATCGACCTCAACCCGATCGAGAACCCATATGTAACCACCGGCGGTTACGTGTCACCCCGGGCCGGTCGGCCGTACGCCACTCGCCACCCCCGCCGCAGGGGCATGGTCAGTGCCGGAGGCAAAGTGGTCCGGACCTTCGCCGAAGTCGGCTGGGGCTGGGGCGGAAGCTGGTACGGAACGAAGGACTTCCAGCACTTCTCAGCCACCGGCAGCTAGGCGACCATGCGGGAGTTCCGGCGCCGGATCCGTAGACGCGATTCCGGGTCGACTTTGCCGCCGATAGCGGAGTGAAATCGACCCAGAACCCGGGACGGGAGAGGTTCAGACGGTTCCGGGTCGACTTCGCCACCGATACGGGGGCAAAGTCGACCCGGAATCAGAGGTTCGATCGGACTGGACTGCGATCAGACGGTTGCCCGGCTGGTTGTCTCGACCTTCTCGTCGAAGGTGAAACCCGCTTCGAGTGCGCGGCGCACCGGGCAGGTTTCGGCGACCTTTTTCAGGCGGCTGATTTGATCTTCGCTCAGCCCGTCCGGCAGGTGGATCGTGATCTTGAAATTGCGTGGTTCGGCATCGGTGTCGTAATCAACCGCGACCGACATACCCTCGAGTTCCCAGTTTTTGCGCTGAGCGTAGAGGGCGATCATCGTCGATATGCACGAGGCCAGGGTCGCTGGCAGCAGCTCATGGGGCGCTGGTCCGAGGTCGGTTCCGCCCATGCTCGTGGGTTCATCGGTGACGATCGTATGGCGTCCATTGACGTCGACATCGTGTTTGAGGCCTGATCCGACTTGTGTGGCTGTTGCGGTGAGACTCATATGGTTTTCCGTTTCATTGTTTTCAGCTGTGGCCGAAGCGCACGTCAGGGAGGATGCGGCGGAGTGGCTTCGGCAGCCACCAGGCCCAGGCCCCAAGCAGGCGCAGCAGCACCGGCATCAGGAGCAGCCGGACCAGGAAAGCGTCGAGCAGCACGGCCACGCCGAGGATCACGCCCATCTCCTTGGGCGGCAAGGGCCCGGAGAGGGCGAAGGTGAAGAACACCGCGACCATGACCGCGGCGGCGGCGAAGATCACCCGTCCACTGTGGGCCAGGCCGCCGACCATGGCCTCTTTGGCATCTCCCGTCCGGTCCCAGTGCTCTTTTGCGCTGGAAAGCAGGAAGACGGTGTAGTCCATCGAGATCGCGAAGATCATCGCGAAGAAGAAAACCGGACCCCAGGCATCGAGGAATCCTTGCGGCTCGAATCCGAGCAGCCCGCTGAGATGCCCCTCCTGGAAAATCAGGCGGGCTACGCCGAAGGCGGCGGCCGTACTGAGCAGGCTCGTCAAGACGCCGGCCGCGGCGATGATCGGCGCCTGGAGCGCGATCAGGAGCAGGAAAAAGCCGAGCGCGATGACCACCCCGATAACCAGGGGTGTTTTCGCGGAGAGCAGCTTCTCGAGGTCGTGATTCTCAGCCGTGGCACCACCGACCAGCGCGCCATCGGGCAGGCTGGTTCGCAACCGCTCGACCGTGTCTCCAGTGGCTTTATCGGAGGGGCCGGTGACGGGAATGGCCTGGATCAGCGCCTGCCCACCGGCTCCGTCCATCGGGTCCATGACGTTCGCGATTCCTTCGTCCTGCCGGGCGATTGCCACGGCTTTGGCCGAGGTGTCGCTGGAAGTGACGATCTGCAGGGCGCCGGGTGCGCCTTTGCCGAAGGATTCCTGGACCTGTGCGTAACCGATCCGTGAACCGTCGGTCTCGGGGACGACCTTGATTGAAGGCATGCCGGTCTTCAGACCGAGGACGGGGAAGGCCAGCGCCAGCAGCAGGATCGTGGCGATCGCGCCGTAGGCGACCGGCCTGCTCCAGAGCCGTTCTGCCCAGGCTGCGAAACGCGGGGACCGGTGTTCGCCGGAGTGAACCCAGGGCAGGGCGAGTTTGTCAACCCGTGACCCGAGTTTGCCAAGCACGGCTGGCAGGAGAGTCAGGGATGCCGCCAGGATGAAAACGACCGAAACCATGATCCCGAGTGCCATCGAGCGGAATGCCGGAGACGGCACCAGCATGACTGCGGTGAGGGAGATCAGCACCGTAACACCGCTGAACAGGACGGCTTTGCCGGCGGTGTCCATTGTTTCCGCCACTGCCTGTTCCACCGGTTCATCGGATCCGAACAGGGCTCCACGGAAGCGGTAGACGATGAACAGGGCATAGTCGATTCCGAGAGCGAGGGCGAACATCAGGGCGAAGTTCATCGCCCAGATCGAAATGTCCAGGATCTGGGTGCCGAGGTAGAGCGATCCGGCCGACGCCATCAGGCCCAGGATGGTGAGCATGAGGGGCAGTCCGGCCGCGACCAGCGACCCGAAGGCCAGGACCAGGATGATCAGGGTCACCGGCCAGGAGATCAGTTCGCTTTTCATCATCGCATCGCGGTTGGCCGTGTTGAAGTCGGACCACATGCCGCTGGCCCCGGTAAGGGAGACCTCGAATCCGTCGGCGCTACCGGAGCTGAGTTTGCCTTTCAGGTCATCCGCAGCTCGAACCATCGTGTTCGAATCGGAGGCTGCTCCCGCCTGGATGATCGCCGTGTGGCCATCCCGGGAGATCGAAGTCCCGGGCTTCGGAAGCACGATCGAGCTGACCCGATCGTCCTGGCTCAGTGTGGTCTTCGCCTGCTTGATTTCCTGCTTGAAAGCCGGATCCTGTACCACCTGAGTGGGCGAGTGGATGACCACCATGAGCGCGCTGGAGGAGAGTCCATCGAAGTTCTTGTTGATTGCATCACGGGCAGCAACTGATTCCGAGCCGGTGGCTTCCCAGCCAGCACCGGAAAGGGCATGCTCCACCCGGGGAGCGAAGAACCCGAGGACCAGCGCAATCGCCAGCCAGGCGAAGAGCACTGTCCGGAAGTGGGTTGCCGTGTAGTGGCCCAGACGGCCGATTGGTCCGTATCGATTCATCAGTTGACCTTTTCGGCAGTGGTCGGACGCAGGTCGAAGACCCGGCCGAGAACAATCGAGGCCGGGCAGGCCCCGAAAGCCACAAAGAGCCACTGGTTGACACCAACGAATGCCGTCAGGATCAGGAACCAGGGGGAGACGAGCAGGACCAGCGCAACGCTGATCAGGGTCATGGTCCCGGCCATCGCGAAGAGCACCCGCTCAAGCGGCCAGCCGGATCGGCTGGTCGCACAGGTTGTCTCCGGGGCGTTCATGACTGACCTCCAGCCAGGATCTGATCAAGCTCCGCGACCTGCTCGCGCAGCCCACCACAGACCAGTTCGCAAACTTCAAAGATCGATTCGTCGGCGATGCTGTACCGAACGAAGTTCCCGTCTTTGCGGCGACCAACGATTCCGGACTGGTGGAGCACACCGAGATGCCGGGAGACGTTCTGCTGGCTGGCACCGAGGCTTTCCACCAGTTCGCCGACGGTCATTTCGCCGTCTCGCATTTCGTCGAGCAGGCGGATTCGCATCGGTTCGCCGATCACCCGAAAACGCCGGGCGATCATTTCAACAAGGGGTTCGGGGAGAGGCCGTGGCAGTTCCATAGAAGAAACTATACCACTAAGTAGTTGTATAGGCTAATACTTGGCTCATCCACCGTCTCCGGGGTCTTTGGAAGTGTCGGGCGAATCCATCTCGACCGGGTACCCGAGTCCGACAACGAACGGCTCCTGGTCGGCGACTGTCACCTTGAGCCGGACCCGGCCCGAACCTTCGACCTCGATGCCTCCGGGCCACACGGTCCGCTCGCGGTCCTTGCATGGATGGAAACGGACCCGTTCGAATCCGGTGCCGTCGTTGAAGCTGCCGGGTTCGGTTCCGTAGAAGAGTCTGACCCGGGCCCGCACCCCGGCTGCAACCGCGACCGTCACTTTGTCCTGTCCGGCGACCAGGATCGGCATCTTCGTCACCAGGCTTCCGTCTGGCCGGAGGGACATGGCCGCGAGTGGATCCTTCCGGATCCCGACCGGTCCGGCGTCGAGTGATCTCTTCCGCCAGTCCGACGGCCCCGCACCAGCAGTGACGGCGCCCGGCTCGCATCCAGCGACGGTCGTCGAAGCGACCACCCCGTTCCCGTCGGCTGGCTCGCTGTCGTGGTCGCGGTGGGAAAGGAAGCCGAGCACGGCAACGCCAACGGCCGCCACAACAAGGCGCAGCCAGATCTTCACCGAGTCGCTCATGCGAGGATCCTATGCACCCGGGCCGGTCAACCCTCCACCAGAACGCAGAAACCCCGACCAACTGGCCGGGGCTTCTGAAGGTTCTCGAGTCGCTGGAGGGTGCTGGGCGGGGCCGGTGACCGTTTGACAGTGCTCAGCACGGCGAGTTGGTCACGGGGTGTCCGCCCAGCGCACTCCCCAGCGGTTCACATCATCCGCAGCCAGTGTTGTTGCCACATGAGGAGCACGTGTAACACGAGCCGGTGCGCTGCATCATTCCTCCGCACTGATCGCAGGCCGGGCCGAGCTCTGCGGCTCCGCTCGAAACCCTAATCCTTGCCGGGATCACCGGGACGTCATCGGTCAGTGCCGATCCGGCCGGGACCGAAGTGCCTCCGGTGTCGGCCACCGGCTCGGCTCCATGGCCGTTGCCATTTCCGTTCCCGTTGCCACCACCGTTACCGGAGCCGTTGCCCAGGTTGATACCGGTGTTCTCGGCCTCTTTGCGGTTGCGCACTTCCTGGGTCATGATGCCCTGCTCCTCGAGGAAGTCGGGGTCATCGATGAACTGCGAAGCGAGCCAGCGCATGATGTAATCGGGCATCGACTTGGCGAACGGAATCTCCGGGTTTCCGGTGATGCCTTCCGGGTCGAACCGCATGTAGCTGAACTTGTTGACGAACACTTCCAGCGGCACGCCGTACTGCAGGCCGAGTGAGATCGCCGTGGCGAAAGCATTCATCATGCCTCGCATGGTCGAACCTTCCTTGCCGATGTCAGTCAGGAAGATCTCTCCGACCGTGTCATCGGTGTACTTGCCAGCGGTGATGTAGCCCTCGTGTCCACCGACCGAGAACTTGTGAGTCAACGACTCACGAGTCTTCGGCATGCGGTGACGGACCGGACCGGCCGGGGCGCCGGAAGTCTCTTCCTTGTCCTTGCCTTTCTCATCCTGGGCGTCAGTCCGCAGGGCCTGGGCGGTCTTTGAGCCGTCGCGGTAGATCGCCAGCGCCTTGAGGCCGCCTTCCCAGCCGCGGGTGTAGGCCTCGGTGATGTCTTCGATGGTCGCCGAGTTCGGCATGTTGACCGTCTTCGAGATCGCCCCTGACAGGAACGGCTGCGTCGCGGACATCATGTCGATGTGGCCCATGTGCGAGATCGCCCGTTCGCCGACCGCCACGTCGAAGATCTCGAGGTGCTCATCCTTCAGGCCGGGGGCCCCGACGATCGTGTTGTTCTCGTTGATGTGGGCTTCGATCTGGGAGATGTCGGCCTCGGAATATTCGAGGTTGCGCAGCGCCATCGGAACCGACTTGTTGACGATGGTCATGTTGCCGCCGCCGACGAGCTCCTTGAACTTGACCAGCGAGAAGTCCGGCTCGATGCCGGTCGTGTCGCAGTCCATCAGGAAGCTGATCGTTCCGGTCGGGGCCAGCACCGTCGCCTGGGCGTTGCGGTAACCATGCTGCTCGCCGGTGGCGACAGCGGTTTCCCACTCGGCCTGGGCCGCGTGCAGCAGCTCGTCATCGAGGCCGGCGGAGCCGATCTCATATGACGCATCACGATGCATGCGCATCACGTTGTTGTGCGGCTCGCGGTTCAGCTCGTAGTGCTCGTAAGAACCCATCGCAGCCGAAATCTCGGCCGAGCGGGTGTAGGCGCGACCGGTCATCAGCGCGGTGATCGCGGCAGCGACGTTGCGGCCTTCTTCCGAGTCGTAAGGCATGCCCTTCGACATCAGCAGCGCGCCGAGGTTGGCGTAACCGAGCCCCAGCTGACGGAAAGCATTGGCGTTTACGCCAATTTCTTCGGTCGGGTAGCTGGAGAAGCCGACGGCGATCTCCTGGGCCAGGAACACGGTGTCGACCACGGCGTTGAAGCCATCAATGTCGAAGCTGCCGTCGTCACGACGGAACTTCATCAGGTTGATCGAGGCCAGGTTGCAGGCCGAGTTGTCGACGTGCATGTACTCGGAGCACGGGTTCGAGGCATTGATCCGGCCTGATTCCGGGCAGGTATGCCACTTGTTGATGATCGTGTCGAACTGGACGCCCGGATCGGCGCACTGCCAGGCAGCATCGGCGATCTGGTTCATCAGGTCGCGGGCCGGCAGGGTCTTGATCGGCTTGCCGGTGGTGCGGGCCAGGAGATCCCAGTCGGCGTCCTTCTCGCAGGACTCCATGAAGGCATCTGAGATACGCACCGAGTTGTTGGCGTTCTGGTACTGGATCGAAGTGAAACCTTCACCGTCGATCGACATGTCGAAGCCGGCATCGCGCAGGGCGCCTGCCTTCTTCTCTTCGTCGGCCTTGCAGCGGATGAAATGCTCGACGTCCGGATGATCGACGTCCAGCACGACCATCTTGGCGGCACGACGGGTCTTGCCACCCGACTTGATGGTGCCGGCCCAGGAATCGGCACCGCGCATGAAGCTGACCGGACCGGAAGCGGTGCCGCCCTTCTTCACGAACTCCATCGAACCACGGATGTTGGAGAGGTTGATGCCGGAACCGGAGCCGCCACGGAAGATGTTGCCTTCCTTGGTGTTCCAGGCGAGGATCGACTCCATGTTGTCTTCGACGCTGAGGATGAAGCAGGCCGAGCACTGCGGCTTCTCTTCGAAACCGACGTTGAACCAGACCGGTGAATTGAAGGCCGCTTCCTGGTGGAGCAGGATCGCGGTGAGCTCTGCCTCGAAGGCATCGGCGTCGGCGTCGGAGGCGAAGTAGCCACCTTCACGACCCCAGCCACTGATCGTTCCGGAAACGCGGCCGATCATCTGCTTGACCGAATGCTCACGTTTGTCACTGCCGAGCTGGCCGCGGAAATACTTCTGGGCGACGATGTTGGTCGCGTTCTGCGACCAGGACCGCGGGAATTCGACCCCGCGCTGCTCGAAGGCAGGCTTGGCCGGATCGCCGATCACGGCGTCGCGGATTTCCCATTCGATTTGATCGAAGGGATGGACACCCTCAGTGGTGAGACGCCGCTGAACGACTACACCTTTGGGGTTGACACGGGGTGACGCGGTAACTGACTGGGACATACTCTCGCTCTCTCTCCTGATGCTTTTACGGGTGCTTCTGATTTCCGGGTGCTCCGTGGTTCGGGTGCTGCTTCAGTTCTGTGACGCTGTTGCGGACGGGCTCAGTCGATCGAGTTCCGCCTGGACGTCGGCGACGTCCAGCTGCCCGTAGACAGTCGCGAACTGCAGGTATGCGACCTGGTCGATCTGGCGCAGGCCGGCGAGACAAAGATCGCCGACCCGGGCCGCTTCGATTTCCCCGTCGAAGCGGACCGCTGCTGTTTCAATCCGGTTGACCAGGTCATCGATCGCGCTGATCGAGACCGGCCGTTTGTGCGTGGCACGCTCCAGCCCTCCGCGCAATTTGACGCGGTCGAAAGGCTGGCGCGAGCCGTCCCGTTTGCGGACAAAAAGGGATTGGAGCTCAGACCGTTCGTAAGTCGTGAAGCGGTGTTCGCAGCTGGAGCATTGGCGCCTTCTTCGCACCGCCGCACCCTCCTCGGAGCCGCGACTCTCGAGAACTCGACTTCCTTGATGTCCACATTTGGGGCAACGCACATAAGAAATTATACTAGGAATGGCGTCGGACACCTTCTTGACACGCTACATATAGCGTTTAGCCCTGAGAATCATTGCGGGTTTTGCGACATATGGTGGTTGGGCCCAGCCCCCTGTACGATTGAAGCAGTGAGCCAGGACAAAGAAAACGACGGCGGGGGCCGAAGCAACGAAGAATCAGGCGCCCGCCGGGCGGCGGCTTTCGAACGGGCCTCCGCGGCTCGCGACAACGCCCGGGGGAAAGCAACCCAGGCCCGCGAGAATGCGGTCGAAATGGCCAGCACTGCCCGCGGGAACGCGGTCGAGATGGCGTCCACGGCCAGGGAAGCGACAGTTGAGCGGGCCGGCATCGCCCGAGACGCGACGGTCGAGCGGGCCACCGCGCTGAAAGACGCGACGGCCGAGAAGATCAAGCTGGTCAAACCCAAGTTTCGTGGTGTCTCCCACGAATGGTCTTTTTTCCTCTGCCTTGGACTTGGACTCGCCCTCCTGATGATCGCCGACTCGCCACGCAAAATGTTCGCGGCCGGAATCTACGCAGTCACCCTCTGCGCCCTGTTCGGCACCAGCGCCCTTTATCACCGGGTCAACTGGAAGACCTCAAAAGCCCGCATGCTGATGCGTCGGCTCGACCACTCGATGATCTTCCTCCTGATCGCCGGAACCATCACCCCGTTCTGCCTGCTCACCCTCAGCGGCACCTGGGCCACGGCAATCCTGATCGCGGTATGGAGCGGTGCGGGTATCGGCATCATCGTCGAGTTGATCTGGACCGGTTCGCCGAAGTGGGTCAGCGCGCTGATCTATCTGGCTGTCGGCTGGATCGGAGCCATCGCTTTCCCCCAGATCGTCGGCACGGCCGGCATCGGCGCGGGACTGCTGATTGCGACGGGCGGAATCCTTTACACGCTGGGCGCGGTTGTCTACGCAACCCAGAGGCCGAACCCGAATCCCACCTACTTCGGATACCACGAGGTATTCCACGTCTTCGTAATCGGCGCTGCCGCCACCCACTTTGCGGCCATCGCTTTCTTCGCTCTCTGAGCTGAAGCACTGACCGATGAGCATGTTCGACCCGCCTGAATGGAGCACGATCGCAGTCGGGAAGACGTGGACCAGGATCTTCCAGGCCGGTCCGCACCAGGCGAGCGAAGCCGTCGTTTTCATCCACGGCAATCCCGGCTCCGCCGGGGACTGGGTCAGCCTGGTCACGGAAGTTGGCGGTTTCAGCCGGGCGGTGGCGATCGAGCTGCCGGACTTCGGCCAGACGGTTGCGGCACCCGGTTTCAAACACACGATCGACGAGTACGCGGACTTCATCGGTGAAGCCCTCGACACGCTGGGCATCACCCGCGTCCAGCTGGTCCTCCACGACTTCGGTGGTCCGATCGGCCTGGTCTGGGCGATCCAGAATCTCGGCATGGTCAGCAATGTCACCCTGATCAACACGGGTGTGCTGCCCGGTTACAAATGGCACCGCTCAGCCCGCGCCTGGCAGACCCCCGGCCTTGGCGAGCTGGTCCAGGCGATCACGACCAGGGCCATATTCCGCCGCACTATCTCCAGCGCCGAACCACGTGGTCTGCCGCGCGAATTCATCGACGAGATGTACGACAACTACGACCGTCGCACCAGGAACGCGGTACTCCACCTCTACCGCGACGGCAAACAGATCGGCCGGGACTCGGAGCTGCTGATCATGCCGCTGGCCGACGCCGACTTGCCCTGCCTTGTCATCTGGGGTGCCGGCGATCCGTACCTCGGGGTCGAGTTGGCCGAGCGCCAGAAGGAGGCATTTCCTTCGGCCGAAGTCAACATCCTGCCCGGCAGCGGCCACTGGCCGATGATCGACGACCCGGCCGCCACCAACCGCCTGGTTATCGACTTCCTGCGCCGCAACGGCTAGCGCGCAGCCCGCACGGCCCGGCGGCCTTAACATTCCCGGCAATGACTTCCGAGGAGAATTCCCGAAACCTGTCCGGCAAGACGATCGTGATCTCCGGCGGCAGCCGGGGGATCGGCTTGGCGATCGCGCTCAAGGCCGCGTCCGACGGCGCCAACGTCGCCCTGCTGGCCAAGACCGCCGAGCCGCACCCGAAGCTTGAGGGCACCGTCTTCACCGCTGCCCAGGAGATCGAGGATGCCGGCGGCCAGGCCCTGGCCGTGGTCGGGGACGTCAGAAATGACGATGACATCGCCAGCGCCGTTGCCCAGACCGTCGAGCGTTTCGGTGGCATCGACATCTGCATCAACAACGCCAGCGCGATCAACCTCGCTGGCATCGATGACCTGAAGATGAAGGCCTACGACCTGATGCAGGACATCAACGTGCGCGGCAGCTTCGCGCTGAGCAAGGCCTGCGTCCCGCATTTGCGGAAGAGCGAGAACGGCCACATCCTCACCCTGTCGCCGCCGATCACGCTTGAGCCGAAATGGCTGGCCCCGCACACCGGCTACACGATCGCCAAGTACGGAATGACCCTGACCGCCCTCGGTCTGGCCCAGGAACTGAAGGAAGACGGCGTCGCTTCCAACGCGCTCTGGCCGCGGACCCTGGTGGCCACCGCCGCCGTCCAGAACCTCCTCGGAGGCGATGCGGCCATGAAGATGGCCCGAACCCCCGCGATCTACGCCGACGCCGCCTACCAGGTGCTCACCCAGGACAGCCGCGAATACACCGGCCAGGCCCTACTCTGCGAAGACGTCCTCAAGGCCAGCGGCGTCACCGACTTCTCCTCCTACGCCGCTGATGGAGCCGGTGCCGAACTCGGTGTCGACCTCTTCGTCGATTCGGTC
>Ga0105046_10003818_pt1 | contig 23933 bp, 21 predicted proteins | sample MAT03_FD_78385 | JGI IMG/M metagenome (GOLD analysis project Ga0105046, IMG submission 78385) | Freshwater microbial communities from Lake Fryxell liftoff mats and glacier meltwater in Antarctica - MAT-03 (megahit assembly) | ecosystem: Environmental > Aquatic > Freshwater > Ice > Liftoff...
AAAAAAATGCAAGACATTGCCTGTAAACCATTTGCATTTTATTACAGTGTCTTGCATTTAATCAAGGTGGAGGCGACCGGAGTCGAACCGGTGTCCAAACATATTCGCCGAAAGCTTTCTACATGTTTATTTCATTATTAGTTGTCGGCAATAAACAGGAAATGAACAAACCAATCTATCGCTTAGCTGAATGGTCTTAAGTGATCAGCACAGCCTTTGATCACAGCATTCCGTTTTGTTTTTATGTCGGCGGCGGGGAGTGGTAACGGAACAACCTTCCCGGCGGCCCTAATGACTACTTAATCACTGATTAGGCAGCCATGGCATACTGAGTATTGCCATTTGAGTTTTTCGTATTCAGATTAAACTGCTAATTACGCAACGCAGTACATGCTTACACTCTCAAAGATCTATGCTGTCAAAACCAAACGCCCCCATGACGTTTCAATTAAATTGAGCCTGTAAAAATACTACTATTTAAAATGCGAAAGGCATTCAGCTAAACCTTATATTTTTTTTAGATAATCCAGTCGCAGCCTGTTTACAAATCCAGTAGCTTTATCGCATGGCGAACACTACACCAGAAGAATTTTATACCCACCGGATCAGTGAGCTAACGGTTGAAAATGGAAAACAAAACAAGAAGAAATCTCAATTGGCCTGGCTTCGTTTTTTTTCACTCATTGGAGCTTTCGCTGCGGCCTGGGTACTTTGGCCTTTTGGAGAAGCATTTGGAATAATTGCATTTTTCGTACTGATTGGTTTATTCATTTATTTCCTAAAACAAGACGTTAATAATAATGCTGCTATTGAAAACACCAACCGGTTAATCGCCATTAATGAAGTTGAAATTTTAATTCTCCGGCATAATTTCTTTCATCTTCCAGATGGCAGTAAGTATCAACCTGCTTCTCATTCTTATACAAACGACCTTGACATCTTTGGCCGGGCATCTTTATATCAATATATTAACCGCACCACATCAGAACAAGGAAGCACTGTGATGGCTGGCTGGCTTACTCAACCAGGCACTGTGCCATTGCTACTACAGCGACAAGAAGCTGCCAGAGAGTTAGCCACTCAAACCCACTGGCGACAGCAATTACAGGCTTATGGCATTGCTGATGCTATTACTAATGCTACTGAAGAAAAAATCAGCCTTTGGTTATCAGAAGAAAATAAATTCATCCATAAACTCTTTTGGAAAATTCTGCAGCTTGTTCTGCCAGCGATAAGCCTTACCGTGCTGGGACTTTATTTAACCGGGATTATCGAATCAAATAAATTTTTTCCGGCGGCGATCTTATTAATGATCCTTGCCTTCAGTATTTCTAAAAAAGTAATACCAGCACATTCAAAGCTTAGCAAAATTGCCCCGCAATTAGAAACACTGTCCAATAGCATAGCATGGATTGAACAAACCTCTTTTACCACTTCATTCCTTCAGCAATTAAAAAATGAATTTGACCATCATCCTGTAAAAGCTTCGAAAAAAATAAAAGGGCTGACACGGATACTGGAAAGGCTTGACCTCCGGCTCAACTTTGTTGTGTTTATCCCACTCAATACATTTCTTTTCTGGGACCTGCAGCAAGTTTTTGCTTTAGAAAAATGGAAAGACAACAATAAACAAAATATCAGCCATTGGTTTAAAGGACTTGCAGAAATGGAAGCCGTTGTAAGTATCGGCAATCTTGCTTTCAATCATCCTGCCTGGACTTTTCCTGTTATCAGTAATGAAGAAGCGGTGTTTGAAAGTGAAACCCTTGGACATCCGTTAATTCCAGTGGAGAAAAGAATTAATAATTCTTTTTCTACAAAAGGGGTTAATCAATTGAATCTCGTTACTGGATCCAACATGGCCGGGAAAAGCACTTTTCTCAGAAGCATTGGAATCAATATGGTGCTGGCCATGGCAGGTGCTCCTGTTTGCGCCAGCCAGCTTACACTTTCTCCCATGAAAGTGATGAGCAGTATGCGGATAAGTGACAACCTGGAAGAAAGTACTTCTACTTTTTATGCTGAACTGAAAAAATTAAAAGAAATTATAGAAGCCGTAAACCAAAACGAAAAAGTATTTCTGCTGCTTGATGAAATATTAAGAGGAACTAATTCAGCAGACAGGCATACTGGTTCTAAAGCTCTTATTAAACAACTAATCCATCACCGGGCCGCCGGAGTGCTGGCTACCCATGATCTTGAATTGGCAAAATTGTGTGACGAATATCCCGGCAATATTCAGAACTATCATTTTGATGTGCAGGTAGCAAACGATGAACTCTTTTTTGATTATAAACTAAAAAGAGGCATCTGCCAAAGCATGAATGCCTCTATATTAATGAAGAAGATAGGAATAGAATTATAGTTACTTTCCCCAGCCAAACCAATCATTACCGTTAGCATAAAGCATTAACGCAATAAGTATTATAAACCCGGCTATTTGAGCATACTCCATAAACTTATCATTCGGCTTGCGGCCGGTAATCATTTCCCACAAGGTAAACATGACATGGCCGCCATCTAAACCAGGAATAGGCAGCATATTCATAAAAGCAAGGATTACAGATAACATAGCAGTTAATCTCCAGAATGACTCCCAATCCCATACCGGAGCAAATATAGAGCCCATAGACTTAAAACCACCCACTGCTTTATAACCACCAGTATTAGGATTCAAAATGGTTTTAAACTGTGCTACATAATCTCTCAATTCCGTAAACGTCATTTTAACGCCTGCAGGAAAAGCAGGGAAGAAATTATATTTAGTAACCTCAAACTTCAACCAGCCAAGACTATCCAATTGTTTCATAGTACCATAGGGATTAAATCCAATCTGACCGTCTTGATTAATTGATGAAACAAAACTTGTATCTCTCCCGTCTCTTTTTACGGTTATTAAAACTGTTTTATTCTTTTTTGTTTCCAGTATATCTGATAACTCATCAAAATAACTGAACAGGGCTGAATCTATTCCCACTATCATATCATTTTTTCTCAAGCCAGCTTTATACGCAGCAGAAGTATCATTCACCCGTAAAACCATAACAGGTATACGTGGCTCTATAAAACCTGTCCTTTTCTGATTCTTATTAACCACCAATTGCCCAACGAAATTTTCTGGCAACGTTATTAGTAACGGTTTTCCTTCTCTTTCCAACTGTACCTGTGAAGCAGTAATCAATTTCTTTTTAAACCGGGTAAGGTCATACACTTCCTTACCATCCACACCAATTATTTTATCACCATTTTTGAAGCCGATTTTCATTAATGTGCTGTCGCCAATATGCACACCGTACTTCATAGAACTGGATGGCACTTTCTTGTCTCCCCAAATCATTAATATAAATGCGTAGATGATGAAGGCAACAAGAATATTCATTATCACACCACCCAGCATTACTATCAACCGCTGCCAGGCCGGTTTGCTTCTGAACTCCCAGGGTTGTGGTGGCTGCTTCATCTGCTCTTTATCCATGCTCTCGTCTATCATTCCGGATATTTTTACATATCCGCCTAAAGGCAACCATCCTATACCGTAAACGGTATCGCCAATTTTCTTTTTTACTAATGAAAACCAGGGGTCGAAGAATAGAAAGAATTTTTCTACCCGGCACTTAAACCATTTGGCAGTAATATAATGGCCAAACTCATGGAGTACTACTAATATAGAAAGGGAAAGTAATAACTGCCCGGCTTTTATGCCCACCTCAGCCCAATTGATTGCTAACAGATTCATAGTTGTATACCCCAATCCGCCGCAGGCGGAGCTTTTAACCATAACCCCAAAGAAAAATCAAAGACTTCTCTTTGGGGTTATGCTGATTAAAACAATTTATTCTTTTGTAATATTAAAATTTGAAACCATTATTATACGTGAGTTCTCCGCCAGTTGGCGGAGACAGGGGTTTATAGTTTAATTATATCGGCAGCAAAGTTACGGGCCTCCCCGTCGCTGTCAAAATATTCCTCCAGTGTGGGTTTCTCGATGAAAGGGATGTTTTGCATGGTTTTTTCTATCACATCTGTCATATCCAAAAAGTTGATACGGTTGCGCAGAAAAGCATACACGGCAATTTCATTCGCTGCATTCATCACACAAGGAAGGTTTCCGCCTTTGTTTAATGCATCCATTGACAATGCTAAATTTCTGAATGTTTTAACATCAGGCTCTTCAAAAGTGAGGTTGCTTATCTTTTTAAAGTCATAGCGGGGTAGCTCATTCTTAATCCGCTTGGGAAATCCCATTGCATATTGAATGGGCAATTTCATATCCGGCATTCCCATTTGTGCTTTAATGCTGCCATCTTCAAACTGCACCATACTATGAATAATGCTTTGAGGATGCACTACTACTTGTATTTGTTCCGGCTTCAGATTGAACAGCCATTTGGCTTCAATCATTTCAAGCCCTTTATTCATGAGAGTAGCTGAATCAATAGTAATCTTTGCACCCATAGTCCAGTTGGGATGCTGCAAAGCATGTTCCTTTTTTACATTGACAAGATAATTAGGTTTGCGGCCAAGAAAGGGACCACCAGATGCGGTAAGAATTATTTTCTCAATCCTGTTTCTTGTTTCGCCAATAAGACATTGAAAAATGGCGGAGTGTTCTGAATCGACAGGAATGATAGGTACTTTATTCTCTACGGCTTTCCGCATGATGATGTCGCCGGCAACTACCAGAGTTTCTTTATTGGCTAATCCTATAGCTTTCCCATTGCTAATTGCCTTTAGTGTGGGTCTTAATCCTGCATAGCCAACAATAGCCGCCAGCATCAGATCATAACAATCCATAGCAGCTACTTCTTCCAGTGCTTTCTCCCCGGTAAAAACTTTTATATCAGTAGAAGCAAGGGCTTGCTTTACGTTCGCATATTTTCTTTCGTCGCCGATAACTACTACGTTAGGATTAAATTTCAATGCCTGCTCCACCAGCAATTCATCGTTGGTTTGTGCTGTGAGTACTTCTGCCGAAAATTTATCGGGATTAGCAGCAATTACTTCAAGGGCTTGTGTACCGATAGAACCTGTCGAGCCAAATATGGCAATGCGTTTGATAGGTTGTTCTGAACTCATTGTTTCTTGTTTAAATTATTAATTAATAATTATTAATTAATAATTATTTCCATCTCTATCCACTTTACCAACTCATCAGCTATCTTCCGGTCATTGCTCAATCTTGGCACTTTATTCTGCCCGCCCAATTTACCGATTGATTTCATGTAATCAATATATCCATTTTTGCGAACAGGAGTAATTTTTAACGGGCTAAGAATATTACCACTAATCAGATCATCGTAATACAAATTCTTTTCCCGGAGATTCTGATCGAGCCTGGCAGCAAATGCAGTCATATTATCAGGCTTATTTTCAAATTCAACAAACCATTCATGATATGATTTTCCTTTATCACTGCTAACAAACGGGGCTACTGTAAACTCTGTGATATTAATATTGTCTTCTTGAGCCGCTTTCAGCATACTGGTTTCCACTTCTTCACCAATCACATGTTCGCCAAAGGCAGATATGAAATGTTTTGTCCTTCCGGTTACTATTAATCTGTAAGGGTCAACAGAAATAAATTTTACCGTATCACCAAGATTGTATGCCCACAGACCGGCATTGCTGGTAATAATCAATGCATAGTTCTCTCCCACTTTCACTTCTTTTAATGATAACCTGGTTGGGTTCTCATTAAAAATTTCACCGGCAGGTACAAATTCATAAAAGATGCCGCTGTTAGTATTTAATAAGAGCCCCTCTGCTTCCTGCGAATCCTGGAAAGCAAAAAATCCTTCGCTGGCCGGGAACAGTTCTATCGTATCAATCTTTCTCCCTGCACTTTCCAGCAACCTGGCTTTGTACGGTTCAAAGTTTACGCCGCCCTGCACCATCACACTAAAGTTCGGAAACAGCTCTCCTACTTTCTTACCACTTCTCTTTATCAGTTCATCAAAATACATCTGCATCCACGGTGGTATGCCACTGATGAGTGTCATGTCCTGTTTTATCGTTTCATCAACAATCTTATTTAGTTTGGTTTCCCAATCCTCTATACAATTGGTTTCATACGACGGCATCTGGTTGGTGCGAAGGTATTTCGGCACATGATGGTTGACAATACCGCTCAGTCTTCCGGTAGGTATGCCCCCAATCCTTTCCAGTTCGGGTGAGCCAGACAGGAAAATCATTTTACCATCGGCAAATTTGGTATTCCCGGTTTCTGCCATGTAGCAAAGCAGAGCATTGCGGGCCGTATTGATATGATTGGGGATAGAGTCTTTGGTGATAGGGATGTACTTGGTGCCGCTGGTAGTGCCGGAGGTTTTGGCAAAATAGATGGGCTTGCCTTTCCAGAGCACATTATGCCGCCCTTCTTTGATTTTGTCTATCCAATCACTCATTTCCTCATAATCCCGGATAGGAACAGCCTGCCTGAATTCCTCGTAGCCATTCACTTTGTCAAGCCTTGCTTCTTTACCAATTTCGGTGATTCGGCCCACTTTCAGCTGGTTTTTCAGAATATTTTCCTGGTCGGCCAAGGCTGTAGTCATGCCTTTGCGGATACCTTTATATATATAGGAAGCGAATGGTCTGGCTAAGAAAGACTTGATTTTCATACTTTATGCCCCGGAGAACCTAAAGGCGGCTACAAATATAACGGATACCCCGCCAATGTGGGGGGCATTTAATCCTGATAACTATCGGGACATAAATCTTTGATTACCCGTTTGCCGGTACAATTTTTCCCCTTACCTTTGCCTCCCGAAATCCTGAGCTCAGAGCTTGTTAAAGAGTGGAAGGTGAGGGCCTAAATTTTAATAGTATGATAGCTGTAATAAAAGTAGCCGGACAACAGTATAAAGTGGAAAAAGACCAGACTTTGTATGTTCCCCGTGTAGAAGGTAAAGCCGGTGATAAGGTAGAAGGTATTGAAGTGCTGTTGGCATCTGCCGATGGTAAGTTGTCAGTGGGAACAAAAGTTGCCGCTGAAATCGTTGACCAGGTAAAAGGTGATACCGTAATTGCTTACAAACAAAAAAGAAGAAAAGGTTTTCACAAAAAGAAAGGTCATCGTACAGCTTACACTAAAATTAAAGTGATAAGTATTGCTTAATCAGTTTACTGATAAACTGATAAATTAATAAACTAATAAACTAAATACAATGGCACATAAGAAAGGTGAAGGCAGCGTAAAAAACAACCGGGACTCACAAAGCAAACGCCTTGGTGTAAAAATCTTTGGTGGCCAACCTGCAATCTGCGGCAACATTATTATTCGTCAACGTGGTACTGAATACCATCCTGGAAAAAATGTTGGAGTTGGAAGAGACTTCACATTGTTTGCATTAACTGACGGTGTTGTTGAATTTCGCAAGAAAAAAAACAACAGAATGTATGTTTCTGTAGCTGCTGTTGAAGTAGCAGAAGCATAAGCAACATTTAGCCTGTTTAGAACTTTGTGGAAAAAAAATTTGGGTAGTATAAAATAATTGTTACTTTTACTATCGTTAACCCATTTTTACTAACATTAAATTCTAAACAAAATGGCTACTAAGAAAAAAGCTGCAAAGAAAAAAGCTGCTCCTAAGAAGAAAGCTGCAAAGAAAAAGAAATAAGTTGAAAAACTTTTTCAACGACACAGAAAGTCCCAACTCAGTTGGGACTTTTTTTATGCAATCACTTTCAATAAATTGTAAATTAGTGTCATGGATAATGGTGCTATTGCTGATAATTTTGACCTGCTCGCCAAATTAATGGACATTAATGGCGAAAACTCTTTTAAGACGAAAACCTTTGCCATAGCGGCTTTCAACATAGAGAAGCTGCCGATGCAACTGAAAGATACCCCGAGAGAAAAACTATTCACCATCAAAGGCATTGGTGATAGTGTTGGCAAAAAAGTTATTGAGTTATTAGACACCGGCAAGCTGGAAGTGTTGAGTGAATACATCAGCAATACACCACCCGGTGTTATTGAAATGCTGAACATAAAAGGTATAGGTCCAAAAAAAATTAATACCATCTGGAAGCAGATGGAGATAGAATCGTTGGGTGAATTGCTGTATGCCTGCAACGAGAACCGGTTGACCCTTTTTAAGGGATTTGGTGAAAAAACACAGAAAAACGTACGGGAAGCCATAGAATTTTATTTTTCTAACCAGGGTCATTTTTTGTATGCACAGCTCGATGAAATCTATCCGCAGATAGAAAATTATCTGAAGAAATTATTTTCAGCAGATAAAGTAAAAATAACCGGTGCCTACAGAAGACAGGAACTAACAATTGAAGAATTGGAATTTGTAATTGCAGCAACAAATGAAAACATTAAACCAAAATTTGAAACAGCTCAACCACCAGAGTTGCTGGAAGAAAATGAAGACAATCTTTTATATAAATTGAAGAATGGATTAAAGCTTCGTTTATTTACCGGCAAACAAAACATAACCGAACGGCAATTTCTTACAACAGGCAGCAAGGAATTTACTGACGAATTTCAAAAAGCATTTCCATCCATTAAATATACAGTTGGTGAAAATGATGAATCGGTTTTTGCTGCAGCAAAGATTCCTTATATATTACCCTGCCTGAGAGAAACAGCAGCCATCATTGAAAAAGCCAAAACCAACAAGCTCCCGAAACTGATACAAACAGAAGATGTCTGTTCCATTATCCATAGCCATAGTAACTGGAGTGATGGCAGCAATACCCTGGAAGAAATGGCAAATGAGTGTATAAAACGGGGGTTGGAATACCTTGTTATCTCCGACCACTCCCAAACTGCCTTTTATGCCAAGGGTCTGAAGGAAGACCGGATAAGGGAACAGCATAAGCAAATTGATGCCCTGAATAAACAATTTGCCCTCCAGCCTTCGTCCCGTTTGGAACGAGACTCCGGCGGACAAGCCCAGCCTTCGCCAAAAAGCTCCGGCGGACAAGCCCAGCCTTCGCCAAAAAGCTCCGGCGGACAAGCCTTCAAAATCTTCAAAAGCATTGAAAGCGATATACTTTACGACGGCAGCCTTGATTATCCCGAAGCCGTATTAAAGACCTTTGACCTGGTAATTGCTTCTGTACACAGCAACCTGAAGATGAACGAGGAAAAAGCCATGACCCGGTTGATAAAGGCAATTGAAAACCCATACACAACTATACTCGGCCACATGACGGGTCGCCTGCTGCTGAGCCGGAACGGCTACCCGGTTGACCATAAAAAAATAATTGAAGCCTGCGCTGCTAACCATGTGGTGATAGAACTGAATGCCCACCCCCGCCGCCTTGATATTGATTGGAAATGGATTGACTATGCTATTGAAAAAGGTGTACTACTTTCCATTGATCCCGATGCCCATGCCCTTAGTGGTTTTGATGATGTAAAATATGGAGTGCTTGCTGCTCAAAAAGGTGGAATGACGAAGGAAAATAATTTGAGCAGTTTTGGATTGAAGGAGTTTGAGGAATGGTTGGGGAAGAATAGAAAGGTAAAAGGTCTATAAACCATGGTTGTGTTTGCAAAAGTTTTTCAGATAAAATCAATTTTTTTAATTTTTCTTCCCTGCCGAGTCTTCAATAATAAACGTTCAAAGGCGAAGTCTCGGCCAATAGTATCTTATACCACAACGAATATAGCGGCCGGACCCGATAGCTATCGGGTCGCCGTACATTAAACGATGACATTTCATCGACGAGTCCGCCAAGCACAAATGTTCGCAATGAGAATCTCGTGTAGGAAGCTGTTCCTTTTGATATTAAACCTATCTTAAAATTATTGTTTTAGACAATTGTCTTAAATTTTACGACATTTATACATATCTTTAAGATAGAAAAAAATACACATGGGAAAAGCTATTGAAATAAAAGAAAAGCAAATCAGTTATAATTCAGTTGATGATAAGGATATACTGGTACTGATTCAATACGTAAAGAACGGATTCCGGTTTAGTTCCTTCACCTCGCTGGCAAAAAACATTCCTTTTAGTCTTAATGAATGGTCTTACTTCCTGAACATGTCGGAAAGAACCATGCAACGTTATAAAAAGGAAAAGAAAACATTTGACCCCATTTATTCGGAAAAAATATTAGAGGTCATGCTGCTGTACAAGCTTGGTGTAAATGTGTTTGGCAATAAAGAAAAATTTATTACCTGGATAGAAACAAAAAACCTTGCCCTAGGCGGGGTTAAGCCCAAAGAGTTATTGGACAACACTTTTGGCATTAGTTTTTTGAAAGATGAACTGATCAGGATAGAACATGGCATATTAGCATGATAGTTTACCGGTTAAGTAAAAAGAAGTATGCTGCCGATTTAAGCGGAAGAGGTGCAGAAAAAGCTGGTGGCCGGTGGAACAGTAATGGCCTGCCTATGGTTTATACCAGTGAATCAAGGGCTTTATGTACCACTGAAATTGCCGTACATAGCCCTTTAGGAAATATCCCCACTGATTATTATCTCACAACAATTGAAATACCTCCAATTGCAGGTATTTTGGAAATAAAACAGGCCGGTTTACCAAAAGACTGGAAAGCAATTCCTCATTCAAATTCAACTCAGTTAATTGGGGATAAATTCCTTTCAGAAAACAAATATTTGGTACTGAAAGTACCTTCCGTAGTTGTGCAAGGGGATTTTAATTACTTACTCAATCCGGCACACAGACTTTTCTCAAAAGTAAAAATAACAAAAACAGAACTGTTTGAGTTTGATGAAAGGTTGTTTAAAAAATGATTTCGCTACCACCCAATCCCATAATCTTCCCCATTATTACTGCTACCACCCCAGAAACTACCATGCTTCCAGTCAAAATAAATTGCATTGATTGGTCCGCTGGTGCGGTTGCCGGTGGTAACTTTATAACCCATCTTCGTTAATTCATTTTTCACTTCCTCTTTTGTTGTATTGCTAACTAAAATCTCTCCCGGTCTTGGTTTACGGTCTTCCATTTTAGTACCACCGAGAGAAAGCCATAACTGGTTGCTGTTAATATTCGCTGCTTCACAAGCTTGTTGCACTGTCATACCAAACTCCACCATGTTTAAAAAAAATTGTAACAGGTTTTGGTCTTGTGTATCGCCACCCTGCACGGCAAAAGATAAAAATGGTTTACCATCTTTCAATGCCATGGCAGGGGTTAGTGTTACTCTTGGTCGTTTGCCCGGTTCTATTACATTAAAAGGATTTATAGAAGCATCCAGTACAAAACTTTGTAATCGCTGGCTCATGCCTACACCAGTGTTACCTGCTATACAGGCTGGCAACCAGCCACCGCTTGGTGTAATGGAAACCACCCAACCATCTTTATCAGCTGCTTCTACAGAAGTGGTGCCCATCCATAGTCTTTCCATATATAATTGATTATTCAACGCAGTCCCTGCCGAATCATGTGCAGGAATAAAATTCCTGTTACCATCACCGGAGGTGTTCCATTTTTTCAGCAACTCTGTATAGGGATTTGTTTTCCCTTCAAAAGGATATGGGTCACCGGGAGCAATCTTCGGGTCGTTCATAGCAGGGTTTATCAATGCTGCCCGTTGCTTTGCATAATCCTTACTCATCAATCCTTTCATGGGTTCAGCAGGTGCAAAGTAAGGATCGCCATAATAAAAATCACGGTCGGCAAAACTGAGGTTCATTGTTTGATACAACGTATGAATGTATTGTGTGCTGTTATATCCCATTTTTTTCAAATCAAAATTCTCCAGAATATTCAATGACTGTAACAACGCTGGTCCCTGTGTCCATTGCTGTAATTTATATACTTCAATGCCTTTATAATTAACAGACATTGGTTCTTCTTCAATGGGTTTCCATTTAGCAAGGTCCTCCATCGTTATTAATCCGCCTTGTTCCTTGCAGCCTCTTACAAATTCTTTGGCAATATCACCTTTATAAAAACGGTCATTGGCCGCCATAATAGCTTCCTTACGGCCTTTCTTACTTTTTATTGCTGCTCTTTCTGTTTCTATCATCTTTGTAAGTGTAGCCAGTAAATCTTTTTGCACAAAAATTTCTCCGGCTTCCGGTGCTTCTCTTTTTTCACCTGTGTGAGGCAGAAAAACTTTCTTACTATATGGCCATTCTTTAATCCTGTCCTTACCCCTTTCCATTGAATTGGCTGTCTGTGCATCTATCGGGTAGCCGGCCGCTAATTGCATGGCAGGTTTTAATACCTGTTCCAAACTCATCGTTCCGTATTGCGCCAGCATGTGGCTAAGACCACCAACCGTTCCGGGTGTAGTGGCCGCTAACGGACCATACTCAGGAGGAAATGAAAACCCTTTGGCTTTAAAGAAATCAACCGTAGCTCCGGTTGGTGCCACACCGAGAGCATTAATAGCAATTACTTTTTTTGTTTTAGGATTATAGATCAATGCCTGCGTTTCTCCACCCCAGCTCAGCACATCCCACATGGTGCAAGTGGCAGCCAGCATAGCACAAGCAGCATCTACTGCGTTGCCTCCTTGTTGAAATATAATAGAACCAGCCGTTGCAGCTAATGGTTTTCCGGTAATGGCCATCCAGTTTTTGCCGTGTAATGGTGGTTTTTGTGTTGGCTGTGCATTAGCAACAAAGGTTATTATTGTTATCAAATGCAGGCAAATAATCCGTTTCATGAACAAGTAGTTTAGTACTTAAAGATAGGAAGGAGAAAGTGAAAAGAATACAATTGAATAACGAACAGAAGAACCTGCCTTCCGGCAGGCAGGCACGGAATTTCGAATCATGAAGTGTCTTTACTTCGACGTTCATTATTCCTTGTTGGATATTCAATATTTTCCTGGCTAATTAACTACCGGCAACTCCACATGGAAAGTAGTACCTCTTCCCTGTTCGGTTTCAAACCATATTCTGCCTTTGGCCTGTTCCACAATTCCTTTGCACATAGCAAGCCCCAAACCTGTACCGGATGACTTGGTAGTAAAATTGGGTATGAAAATCCTTTCCTGCATTTCAGGGGCAATGCCTTCGCCATTATCCTTTATACTTATCAGAAGAATATCTTCACTTCTCAATTCATTTACTTCTATTTTACAAATACCGTTGCCGTGGCAAGCTTCCACAGCATTGGCAAAAAGATTAGTGAACAAGCGGTTCATCTGTGTTTTATCTGCATTTATCATCACCCGGTCACTAACAGGCCTCCAGTCAAATTGAACATTCTCATCTGAGGTGTATAATTGTTTTAATGAACCCAGCACATCATGCAGATCGAATGTGGCAACGTTTGTATTGCCTATATTGGCAAATTGGGAGAAGTCGGCTGCAATTTTAGAAAGGTGGTCAATCTGTTCAACTAATGTATCTGCCACCCGGCCAGATAGTTCTTTTACATTTGGTTGGTTGTTATTGATGGCATTCTGTAAATACTGAATGCTTAATTTCATTGGTGTCAATGGATTCTTAATCTCATGTGCCACCTGTCTTGCCATTTCCCTCCAGGCACCTTCTCTTTCGCTTTTGGCTAAGGCAGAAGCACTTTCTCCCAATTTAGCCACCATCTTATTGTATTCCTGCACCAGCTCGCCAATTTCATCATTACGATTCCAAATAATTTCTTCATTCTTTTTTCCAAGGTTCACTTCTCTCATTTTATCAGTAATGATAGAAAATGAACTGGTGATACGGTTGGTGATAAACAAAGCAATCAAACCTGCAATCAGGAATATAAAAGCATTCAGGTTGATTATAGTAACAAGGAAATTTGAAATCTCCTGCCGCAGTTCTGGTTTAGAGGTGAAGTACGGTATGTTGATATAGGCATACACTTTCCCCTCATCATCCCTCACAGGCGAATAAATGCTCAGATAAGAAAAGTTACCAATTTTTTCTTCCTGTGCATGTTGCACCTGCCGCATCCTGTCAAGATGATAAAAGGCAGTTGGGTCTATCTTTTTACTCAGCACCCCTTTTGTATAAACATTTGCTTCCGAAGAAACCTGCAAATCTCCTTTCAGGTCATACACATTTACATCCACACCATGAATATCTGAAACCTCATCCACTAATTTCTGCAGACCTGTATTAGAAATTGAATCATATATTTTCACTACATCATCAAACGTAGTATGGTCAGCCATTTTTTTCTCCATTTCATTTACCATAATCTTCATGGTCCGGCTCAACTTTTCACTGTTGCTTTGCTTATTACGGCTGATGAAGAAAGAAATCGTTGCGGCACCAATAACCAAAAAGGAAAAAATACTGATAAAAATAATTGTACTGTGTACCTGTGAACGAATATTTAACTGAAACAGTCGCCGGAAACCTGTCCAGTTATACCCTGTTCTTAATATGAGAGAAATCAGTTGTACAAAGGCAACCAGGAAAAGAAAAGAACAGAAGATATAAGAGAACAATGTTATTGTTTCAATCGTTGCCTGTTTTTTCCGGGCAATTACTACTACTTTATCATTGCCAGCCCGATACCAGAGTTCATCATAGTCGCCATTGGTTCTTTGTTGAAATTCTTCTTTGGGACTTTCGTTCGCAGTTAACCAGATAGGAAAAGGATAATTTCCGGGTGGCGAAATCAGTCGTAAGCTATCATACACTGCGTTGGAATAAATAGGTGAATTCTCCGGATCTGTTTCTTTGAACTGGCGGAATAATTCCGGGAACAAAGCATCCCGGCTATAGTTTTTAAAGTTGGAAACAATGAAGAACGAACCCATTTTTTTGTTCGCCGTATCAGTTACATCACGACGGGTGATGTAGTTAAACTTATCAAAAGAAGTTTCGTAATAATAGAGCCCTTCCGTGTTATCTGTTGGCTTTGATTGAACAGTCAGGATGGTGTTCAAAGATTCATAAGTCAACGGGTCTTCATTATACAATGGCCTGTCAGCAGAATCATATACATACAACCGGGTGTCGTATTTATCAAGGAACCCCCTATAACTTGCTGTAATAATGCTATCTCTTAACTTATTATTCTTTTCTTCATCAGTAAAACGGTAAAAATTTTCACTGAGAAAGCCGTTATCAAGGTACCTGATAGCAATGCTCATTAATCTTTCACTAGCCGGGTCAGTTTGTACTGCCAGTTTATCGGCAATCAATTTTCTTCTCTCCCACTCCACTTTCCTGTTTTGTGAAAACATGATGGCGGTGATAGAAACGGAAAAAACAAATATCCAGGAAAGAATACCGGCAATATTGATACGAATGCGGTTAAAGATTATGCCTTTCCTGTTTACCAACCAGGTATAAGCAAGCAACCACAACAATGCCGGCAAATAAAATAAAACGTCAGAATTACCTGACCTGACAGTAAGATAAGCCAACCCTGCAAATGCAATAGCAAAGTAGATAAGGAAACTCTTCCCGGTAAACAAAGGAAATATCAGGCGAAATAATAATTGCGAGAAATAATAATACGATAAAGAAAGACAGGCCAGCACAAAAAACCCAGCCACCGTGTAGCGGTTCAGGCTGAAAAAATTAGTAACGTCAAATGATATTTTTGAATCTGCCACCAGGCTGCGGATAACCGTTGCCAGAACAAAAGTTGACAATATTAACAGGCACAATGCTAAGATTCCTGCTGCCCATTTTAATCCTTTTGAAAAATTAGTTGTAGGATCTTCTATATAGCGCAATTTTGACCAGGCAAATAAAACCACCCAGCAAAAGAGTGTCGAATTAATAAGTAAATCACCCAATGAACGTTGAATCGGGTTGGACCCGTAAATCAATGGGCTGAATAATTCAAACTGCCGCAGGTTTAAAATAGAAGGAAAATAATAAGTGGTTAATCTGAGTACAACCAGAATAAGTGTAAGTAACCCGATGGCTCTCCATATATGGTTCCTTCTTGCAACCGACTCAGCCAGTAAATGAAGGAAAAGGAAAAGCAACAGCACCCCGCCAAAACGCAACAGGATCGTTCGTCTGTCATTATAAGCTACCGCTACCGTTGTTTTTTTATCAAGATAAAAAAGTGTTTTACCGGCAACTGTTTTCACCGGAAAGTCTGTAACGTTTTCACTAATTCTTACTCTTTTATCGGCAGAACTACTGTAGAAAAATTTTTGTGGCAGATAATCAGTTGTAATAAAAAATTCTGACCGTACAGGCACCATAGCAATAGCTAACAATTTACCTGACTGAGTGCTGTCTGTCAGTGTTTTTTTAATTCCATAATACCATCCGTTGGATTCTTTTGAAAAGTGTTCCCCATCTGCTCCGTTCAGTATTACAGGCGGCGGAACTACCAATTGGTCATTCCAGAATCTCATTTCTGTATTGCCAAATTCATCAATTGTATATAGAAAGATGCCATACTTCTTCATTGCCAGGTGACTGAATTCGGTGAGTGTTTCTCCCCGGGCAATCAGGCGGTTAATTATTGAAGTGTCTTTACAAAAAGAAATGAAATCATTATGCTGGTCGTTGATATACTTTTCAACCAGCTTTACTTCCTGTACCACCGACGAACGGTTGCTGTATAGTTTATTGAAAACAAAAGAAAGAGTGAAAAGCATTGCTGCCAGTATCAGCAGGCTGTACTTACTTAACAAGATATTTTTAGATCGTGACTTCACTACTCCTGCCGCTGTTGTTTGATGATGTTCCAGATGGCATCCATTTCCTGCAGGGTCATATCAATGAGGTTTTTACCGCTTTGCATAGCTTGTTGCTCCATTTTTGTAAACCGGTGAATGAATTTCTTATTCGTCTTTTCCAGTGCATTTTCGGCATCTACCTGCAAAAACCGTGCATAATTAATTAAGGAGAACACCACATCACCAAACTCCTCCTCCGTCTTGACCTGGCTGCCGCTGTCAATTGCCTCTTTCAGTTCACTCATTTCCTCTTCCACTTTTTCCCAAACCTGTTCCTTATTATCCCATTCAAAACCCACTTGTTTTGCTTTTTCCTGCAACCGCATTGCTTTTACCATAGCTGGTAATGATTTGGGTACTCCTTCTATTACTGATTTTTTACCTTCTTTTAGTTTCAGTTTTTCCCAATTCCTTTTCACATCATCAGCATCGTTCACTTCTACTATCTGTCCCGCATTGGCGGGGTCTCCATAAATATGCGGATGCCGGGAAATCAATTTTTCGCAAATGCCGTTTATCACTTCATCCAGGTCAAACTGTTTTTGTTCGCTGCCGATTTTTGCATAGAAAACAATATGCAGCAGCATATCGCCTAATTCTTCTTTGATACCTTTCCAATCTTCTTCTGTAATGGCATCGGCCAGTTCATAGGTTTCTTCGATGGTCATTTGGCGTAGCGACTGAATGGTTTGCTTTTTATCCCAGGGGCATTTTTCCCGCAGCTCATCCATGATACTTACTAATCTTAAAAAAGCTTCTTCATTTTTTTTACTCATAATTTATCAGTTAAAATATAAGAGCAGAAACCAAGAGGAATAAGGCAAACAAAATCAGCATCATAATTAATGACCAAAAAGCCACCAACAGGAATTTAATAATTGTCTTAGCCCGGCCCTGCCCGTAAAAAAACCGCATGGCTTTGTACAGGTAAAAGAAAAGCAACAAGAACAAACCGAATATTAAAAAATCTAAACCACCCCAGTGAGTTATATCAGATAATTTCGATACGGAAAAAACAACCAGCAACCATAAGAAAGTAAAAATATAAAGATGAATGGTGAATACGCCATGGTCAGCAAAAAAGAATTGCTTTCTTCTTATATAAACCAGTTTTAGTATTAAAGCAAATAATGGAAGAGAAATGAATAACATATAAGGCATCCGGTGCAGCATTGCTTCAAGAAGTGCATTAGCAGCCTCTTGCGGATTTTCATTAAATTTTTCTTGAATCTCAATTACTTTTTTAATAACCTTTTTCGTGAACCAGCCATCTCTTTTGGCAGCAGGTAATGAATGCTGAACCGAATCATATTCTTTACGGTTGTTGTATTCTTTTCCATTTATGCTGATAGGGTTAGAATGTTCAATATTCAGGTTTGCCAGATCTTTCATGGTTTTAACTTTGGCGGTATCCGCCAGCCGGCTTATTTGATTTTTCAATAACTGGTTTGCTGTATCTTTTTCCAGTTCCTCAATAAGAGTGTTTTTGATCTTTTCTCTTCTCTCTTTCGAAAGCGGTGTAGTTAAATCAATATTTATTGTATTATCAGGCTTAAAAAAACTAAGAAACAATAAAAAGAAAATAGCAGAGGTAAAAACATACATCTGTATGGGATGCAGATAACTTGCCCTGCGGCCCATCATATATTGTTTAGATAAAAAACCGGGTTTTAAAATAAGGTGATGAATGGTATGAAAGAAACTACTGTCGAAATGGGTAATATCATAAAAAAAATGGGTGAACATATGCCAAAAGGTTTCCTTCGGCTCGACATTTTCCTGCCCGCAATGCTGGCAATATTTGCCCTGTACAACCGTTCCGCAATTTAAACAGTCTTTCTCTTTTCGCTGAGGTATGTGAGACACGGTAATTTTTTCTTAAAAATAAGTACAAAAAGATACAAGAACTCTTTCTTTTTCGTTACTGTACAATTAAGGTAACTTTGAACAGCAAAAGCAATATCACCAGCATGAAAACCCTTTTATCAGCCCTCTTTTTTATTTGTTCGTTTGCCCTGCAGGCCCAGTATTATTACAACGATATTATTGGCACCCAGGAAACTAACCGCCAGATGAAAATCTATCTTGCCAATAAAGTAAGAACAGTGTCAGTTACCGGCACAGACCAACGTGGTGCAAAAACAAGCGACTTTTCAGAATACCAGGAAATAAAAGAAAATGGAACAGCACTAAAAATTTCTGCATTCAATAACCTGAAAAAAACTGTTACCTATTCAAAATTTAACAGCCAGGGAAGATTGATAAGAATGACAGATTCATCTACCGCTATTGAAAGTGTAACGACGTATGATTATGATGCCAATGGCAGAATAACCCGGGTACAAAACAGTACGAAAGATTCTGCCAATGATTTTAACCAATCAGAAATTCATCTGTGGATGTATACCGCATCAGGAAAACCGGAAAAAATGTGGCGGATAATTAATTCTACGGATAGCTTGGAAATTCGCTTTACTCCTGATGAGGATGACAACCCGGGTGACGAAAGAGTTTTTAAGAAAGGGATTGAAGCCAGCCAATACTATTCTTATTACGATGACCAAAACCAACTTAAGTTCGTTCAAACGGGAGCCATCTTTTATTATTATGATGATCAGAACAGGCTTACAGATGTAGTCAGGTTTAATTTGAAAGCAAGACGCTTATTACCCGACTTCATGTTTGAATATGATGACAAAGACAGGGTAATTCAAAAAATAACTACTACTGCCAATCTCAAGCTCGGCTATCTTATCTGGCGGTATATTTTTGATGAGAAAGGGCTAAAAACAAAAGAAGCCCTATTTAATGACGATAAGCAATTAACCGGCAAGATTGAATACAGTTACACATTTGGTCAATAAAACATTTTCGTTTTAAATCATTCTTTCCGCTGATAAAACTCATTCGGCTCTACTTCTATTTCTTATAACTTACAAAAAAATTAACCTGTATGCTGGGGATTTTTAATGATAAACAAATTGATGCCCTGCTGCACAGTCAGGTTATCGGCAGGATTGGCTGTCATGCTGATAACCGAACCTATGTAGTACCTGTTACATACGTGTATGATGAAGGAAAAATAATCTGTCATAGCCGGGAAGGGTTAAAACTGGAAATGATGCGAAAAAACCCTGAAGTATGTTTTGAAGTGGATAACCTGCAAAACATGGCCAATTGGCAAAGTGTGATTTTATGGGGGTCTTTTGAGGAATTAAGCGGTAAAGAGGCCAAAGAAGCTATGGAAAAACTAATTGAAAGGATGAAGCCTTTTATGACCAGCGAGACGGCCCATCCGCTTGAGCCAGGAGAAAGTCATGAAAGAAGGGGGACCAGTGGTTTTACGGCAATTGTTTATCAAATAAAAATACAAGAGAAGACTGGTAGATTTGAGAAACGGTGAACTATAATTGTTAGCTTTCTTGCTTAATGCAATATGGACGACTACAACAACATATTTGTTCATTGGAAAAAATCACAGAAAGATTTTGAAAAAAATCTATCCCTGCTGCTGCTGCGTATCAATACAGAACCAGTACATGATATAAGGGTCGCCATCAAAAAACTAAGGGCTTTTTTGAGTTTGTACATACTATTAAAAAAAGAACCTGAATGGACCTGCCTGCTCAGCAAAACTATAAAGCTTTTTGACGTACTGGGCAGACACCGTGATATAGAAACATGTCTTGCAATAACAGTAGCATTTGAAAAAGAAACAACCTGTTCTTGTAAAGAATGGAAAAATTACCTGCAGTCACTTTTAAAAACAACCAGGGCCTGGGCCAACCAGGAAATACATCATTATCATAAAAAAGAATTGGCTAAAACAGCTTTATTATTAAAACAAGACAGCAGCCTTGCAGATAACATCAGTTTCCCTAAAGATCTTTCTGTAATTATCAATAACCAGCTTGCAGAAACAAGAAAACACTTCCGGCAACCACACCTCGTAAGAAAAAACTTGAAAGAAGTATATTACTGGATAAGCTTATTTCCTGATGAAAACATAATAGCATCGTGGTATTATAAAGAACTCCATAGTATTCTGGATGATTTAGGAAATTGGCAGGATAACGAAATACTTGATATAAGGATAAAACATTTCAGAAAAGATTACCTGCCAAAACCATTTGAGGAGTACCAACAATTAAAGGACTTTCAAAACAAAATCAGGGATACCAAAAAGATATTGCTGAAGTCAGCTAATAGTAAAGCAAGAAGATGGATGAAAAAAGTGCTTCAAAATGAAAAAAGCGAAGCATAAACTTCGCTTTTTGTGCCCGAGACTGGATTCGAACCAGCACACCGTTTCCAGCGCCACCACCTCAAGGTGGTGCGTCTACCAATTTCGCCACCCGGGCAACCGGTCATTTAATAATAACGGATTGCAAATGTAAGCCGTTTATTTTTTCAGAACAATTCTGAATGTAGTTCCTTTTCCCATTTCAGATTGTTTCACAAAGATCTGTCCTTTGTGGTACTGCTCTATAATGCGTCGGGAAAGACTTAACCCCAGCCCCCATCCTCTTTTTTTAGTAGTGAAGCCGGGCTTGAAGACACTTGTTATATTTTTTTTACTGATTCCTTTACCTGTATCAGTGGTATCAATATATACACCTTTTTCATCGCTGCTAATATCAACAGTAATGCTGCCTTTCCCTTCCATTGCATCCAGGGCATTTTTCAGCAGGTTCTCAATCACCCAATCAAATAACGGAGCAGAAACTTTTCCAATAATTTGCTGCTGACCATGCGTATTCACCAGGAAATTAATTTTACCAGGAGCCCTCTTCCGCATATAATCCACCATGCTGTTAATCTGGTTCACCAGGTCAATATTCTCTAAATGTGGTATGCTGCCGATTTTTCCGAAGCGATCAGACACTAATCTTAACCGGTCAACATCTTTCCCTAACTCCTGTACTATCTTTTCATTACCTGAAGTTTCCTTCAACATCTCTACCCATCCTTCTAATGATGATACAGGTGTTCCTAACTGGTGAGCAGTTTCTTTTGCCATACCAGCCCATACCTGGTTTTGTGTAGAACGATAACTGCTTCGTAAAGAAAAAACGGTGATGATAATAAATAATGCTACAATAGCAAGCTGAATGATAGGGTAATAACGAACCTCGTTCAGCAATTTAGAGTCGCCGTAGTAATAAAGATTACGAATTTTTGGGTCTTTGGGGTCAGTCCATTCTATTGGAGTATGAACACTTTTAAACCGCTTTACTTTTCTTTTAAGATAGTTACTATCATTGGCAATTTTTGCAGAATCAAGGTTTACTGCACTGCCGGAAGGAAGGTCATGTTCATCCGTTTCAATAATCGGTATAGATTTATTCTCCGTTAAAATCATTGAAGCCAACCGGGTATCTGCATCAGGCGGTGAGTTAAAAAGAAATTTTCCTGCTTCTATCCATTGCTCCACTTTCTGCTTTTCCTCTTTGGCAATCTTTTTAGCCAGGTACCGGGAATAAATGATAGTACCGCTTACAATTAGTATCGCCACTAAAGCCAGCAATGTTCTCCAATTTAATATTTGCCTAAACATGTTTCGAATTTAACGAGGATAAACCGGCTTACCTTATTTTTGAATAAATATTTCAATCACCTTGAACCCATCACCCAAAATTGCTATTGTAATACTGAACTGGAACGGTAGAAAATACCTTGAACAGTTTCTTCCGTCTGTGTTGCAGACAAGCTACACCAACTATGAAGTGATTGTAGCTGATAACGGTTCAACAGATGATTCAATTACTTTTCTGGAAACAAATTTTTCGAACATCCGGCTTATCAGCTTCAACCAAAACTTCGGCTTTGCCAAAGGATACAATGAAGCATTGAAACTGGTAACAGCCGATTACTATCTCCTGTTAAATTCTGATGTGGAAGTACAGCCCGGTTGGTTGCAACCAATGGTTGCTTTATTGGAAAGTGATAAAACGATTGCTGCCTGCCAGCCAAAAATTCTTTCCTACAACAACAAAACAATGTTTGAGTATGCCGGTGCTGCCGGTGGCTGGTTAGATAAGTATGGCTACCCATTTGCCAAAGGAAGGGTGTTTGATATTACCGAAGAAGATAAAGGACAGTACGATCAAACGGAACCCATCTTTTGGGCCAGCGGTGCTTCTTTATTTATACGTCCCGAAGTTTTTCATGAAATGAAAGGGTTTGACGAGTATTTTTTTGCCCACCAGGAAGAAATTGATTTATGCTGGCGGATACAATTAGCAGGTTATAAAATCTATTCCTGCCCATCATCAGTGGTGTATCATGTAGGCGGAGGTACATTGCCAAGGGGCAATTCATTAAAGACCTATCTCAATTTCCGGAATAACAGGATAATGATGTCGAAAAACCTGCCCTTTTCAAAAAAATTATGGATAGTGCCGGTAAGAAATTTTTTAGACGGTGTTTCGGCATGGAAAGGATTGCTAACTGGCGACGGGGGATATTTCGTTGCAATTCTAAGGGCACAATTAGCTTTTATAAAATGGTGGCTTTTTTATCAAAAGAAAAGTGTTTTTCCATTAACCAAAAAAGGCACCCTGTCGGGCTATTTGCAAAAGAATATGGTCTGGCAGCATTTTGGTAAAAAGAAGAAGTCTTTTGATGAAATTGTGGGAAAAACAAAGTGATTTTTTACATTGAACCCTTATTTTTGCATCACAAAACCGGACTATGACTAATCCACAGGAATATAACGAGGAAGTGCAAAAAATTCAGGAGAGTGATTTCACTCACAACTGGGTATCCTCTTCCGCTTTTCTTTTTTACCTGCAGGTGGCCTGTATTGTAGCATTTGTTTTTGGCGGTTGTTATATGCTCTATACCAAGCGTTACGATAAGGTAGAAGCACCAGTACAGGAAAGTAGTTTATATACTCCCAAGTATAAATAATTTGCTGTAAAATTTTTTTAAAAAGGGCCCATGCCCTATTTTTGCGACCCTTTAGTTCTTTAATAGTATTGTAACGACCTTAATCAAATAGCCGGTTTTACCTATTTGGCTAAGGATACGTCAAACGACATAAACTTGCGAAAGTAGCTCATTTGGTAGAGCACGACCTTGCCAAGGTCGGGGTGGCCGGTTCGAGCCCGGTCTTTCGCTCCAAAATCCTTCCTCCTTTGGTGGAGGGATTTTTTTTTAAATATGCCCTGGTGGTGGAATTGGTAGACAACGTCCCGATTAATATCGGGATGGTCAGCAATAACCGTAACGGTTCAACTCCGTTCCGGGGCATTTTTTAAAGTTCTTGAAATAATTTTTACATCATCGCCCTGGTGGTGGAATTGGTAGACAACGTCCCGATTAATATCGGGATGGTCAGCAATAACCGTAACGGTTCAACTCCGTTC
>Ga0105046_10003820_pt1 | contig 23930 bp, 18 predicted proteins | sample MAT03_FD_78385 | JGI IMG/M metagenome (GOLD analysis project Ga0105046, IMG submission 78385) | Freshwater microbial communities from Lake Fryxell liftoff mats and glacier meltwater in Antarctica - MAT-03 (megahit assembly) | ecosystem: Environmental > Aquatic > Freshwater > Ice > Liftoff...
AGCGCGAAGCGGCCGATGCCGCGGCTCGCACTGTGCACGGCTTGGGCCAAATGGCTGCGATAGCCTTCGGCATAGTCATCCAGCGAGCGGCCGTGCATCAATCCAGTCGGCGGCGCCCAGTATCGGACCGGGTCGCTTTGGCCATCCCGGCTGAGCGTAAGGAAATGCCCCGGAGGCAGCTCATGAATCCCTGCAAAACCGGTCTGGTTGGGTACGCCCGCACGCAGCGCCAGTTGATGCGCGATAAAGCACTCATTGAGCGCTGGTGGCGCCGGATCCGCGACCACCAGCGCCATCGGCTCGGAGGCCACCTCCACGCCGCTGCCGGTGAACCGATAAAACAGCGTGCGCACGCCAAGCGCATCGCGCGCCAGCAAGAGCTGCTGCCGCGCCGGGTCGATAAACGCCAGCGCAAAACTGCCAATCAACCCGGGCAGCGCACGCGCGCCATTTTTTAAGCTAAGCGCAGCGCGCACGCTGTCGTGGTCGCTTGAACCCTGGAGCGGCTCGGCCAGCCAGCCGTCGAAGAAAAGCGATTGGTCGCCATCAAGGCCGCTGGCAGCGCACTCAAGTCCCGGCTCGAAGTGCGCGCGCATCGCGGCGAAGCCCGCTGCCGCAAACGTGCTGCTGCCCTCAAGCGCGCGGCGCTTGAGCCAGCGCGACATTCGCGCAAAGCGCGCCGGATCAACCGGGGCGCCATCGAAGTTCAGGATCAGCGCAAAAGCACTCATCGCTGCCGCCAGAATCCAAGAGCGCGGTCGAGCAGCAGTTTGGGCAGCGCCGGCACCTTTTCGCCATAGCGCTGCTCAAGATAAGCGCGCGGCGGCAGCGCCAGATCCTTAAGCCAAGCCAAACGCGCAGCCCAGCCCGGCAGCGACGCTAAGTCATCGATCAGCTCGATCAGGCGGCCGCGATAGGTCATCAATCTGGCGGATGGTTCGGCGCTGAAGTTTGCGTTCAGACGCTGCAAATCAGACGCAGCAACCGGCGTGTCCAGTTGCTGCGCCACGTGAGCAAGCGCCGCTGCTGAGAGCGCGCCGAGCCCCTTGCGAAGCGCTTGCTCGACGAACGCGGCGCGCTGCGTTTGGTCAAAATGACGCCACATGTGATCGATATCCACCCACCAGATCAGTTTGGCTGGCTCACCGCGCTGGTGGCCATACAGATGAACAACAGACAGAAACAGTTGATCGAGCGGATCCGGCAGCCAGATCGCCGAGCCATAGGGCGATGCAGTGGCGCGCGAACGCAGTTCAGCAAAACCCACCAGATGCCGAAGCCGCGGGTGCGAATTCACGCACCAGTGCACGTCCAGCACCTGGCGCACACCATAAGCATCAAGTCTAGCGACGCTGCATTCGGCCAACACCAGGCCGGAATTGGCGCTCAAGATGCGCTCAAACCCGTGCTTTTCAAGCACCCTGAGCAGCCGCGGCGCAAGCTCGGCGCGCACCAACACATCGCTGTCGCTGCGCGGGCGCAGATAGGCCGGGTGGTACAGCCATTGACTGACCGCAGCGCCTTTGAACGCAATCAGCTCGATGTTTTCGGCTTCGAGCAATGCCGCTACGCGCTTGAGCTCTTGCTCGCGGGCCAGATGGGCCATCGCCAGCTGAGCGAGCCGTTCGCGTGCTGCCGGCTCAAGAGCCGCTCGCCGCGCGCTAAGCAGGCCAAGCACGCCCTGCTCGCGCGCAAACGCAAGCCAGCCCGGCGGCGCATCAGCGAGCGGTTGCGCTTTCGCGCGTAGCTCAGACCAGCACCAAGCGGTCAATCGCAGCGGTTCATTAGCCGAGTCGCCGGTTATTTTCATCAAAGCTTGCTTGGCACAGTCAGGTTGAATCCACTATGATTGGGCCTATAACCGCCTTAGTTTGCGGCCTTTAAGTTGCACCGGTTGGCGAAACCGCCAGTGAGGATAGTATGAAGAAAGCACTCATCGCATTGATGTCTTTGTTGGGCGCGTCGTCGCTCGCGATGGCCGACATCGCAGCCGACTTCGCCGCCACCGGCAGCACCTACTCCACGGCGCAAAACGCGAAAGCCGCTCAGGTTGCGGCGCCAGAAGCGGTCAAGCAGCTGATTGCAGCCGGTGCCGATCCGGTTTCTAGCGTCCAGAGCGTGGTCCGCGTCTATGGCGGCTGCGAAAACAGCTTCGAAGCGGTGCGCGCAGGCGCCCAAAGCGCGCCGGATCGTGCAGCCGACATCGTCGGTGCGGTCAGCGGTTCGCAAGCGTGCGGCTGCTCGGGGGCAACATCTTGGCCGCGCTCGCGCCTTGAGCGACGCCTGCGAGCAGACGGGGTACGCACAGTATTAAGCCTGGACCGCATCTGCGGCTGCACCGCAATGTCGGTAGAAGCGGCCATTCAGGGTGCGCCAGACCGCGATAAAGAAATCGTTGATGCGGCACTTCGTGCAGGGGAACGCAGCAAGACTGTGGTGGATTCCATCGGCCAGATCGGAACCTCGCCGGGCGCGTCCTGGGGCGAAACGCTGACCACAAAGTCGGCCCTGCGCCGCCAAGTTCAGGTGTGCCAAGGCGACATCAACACCGGCGACGCGTTTGACCCCGCTATCGAGTGGGAAAAAGGCGCGTCGATCACCGGCACTGGCACCCACAAGGTGAGCTGTTCCGACGATCAGACCCAAGATGACTCCAATCGAACCAGGGACTTGATTATCTCCGAATACATTTCAAGCGACGGCAACAATCGCATGCTGGAGCTCTTCAACGGCACCAGCAGCGATATCGACCTTGCCGCCAGCAACTACCAGGTCGAAGTGTATTTTGACGGCGCCGACCTCCCCGGCCAGATTGTCCGTTTAAACGGCACCATCAAGGCCGGCGAAGCGATGGTAATTGGCAATTCTGCCGCGGCCGATGTGGCGCTCACAAAAGTTGACGACACCGTGCCTGGCTTGGGTTTCTCAGCCCCCGACGCGGTGGTGGTGAAACGTGATCTGGCCGCACCAGACTGCGGTTGCGCGGCGACCGCAGTGGCAGCCTCAATCAACGTGCATGTCGGCAACCAGAGCAGCTATCGCGACGAGATGCTGGGCCGCTATCAGGCACCCGGATCTGGCCTCGCTTGCGCTGCCGCCGCCTCAACGTTGACCGGCGAGCCACCGTATGTCTTTACCGAAGGTGTCATCCTCGATCCGATCGAAGACCCAGCAGGCGGCGAAGCGGCCAGCCCGAACTAGCATCAGTTTCGCGCACGCGTGCCTTAACGGGTGCGCGTTTGGCGTTTTCTGCGGCCCATTTTGGGCCGTCTTTTTTTGACCGATCTGATCAACCATGAAGATAACCATATTTGGAACGGGCTACGTCGGCCTAGTTACCGGAACCTGCCTTGCCGATGTGGGCAACGACGTGCTCTGTGTGGATGTGGACGCCGCCAAGATTGACGGGCTCAACCGCGGCGAAATGCCGATCTTTGAGCCGGGTCTTGAAGAACTGGTGCGCACCAACACCGCAGCCGGGCGTCTTAAGTTCACCACCGACGCCAAAAGCGCGGTGCAGTTTGGCGAGATCCAGTTCATCGCGGTCGGGACACCGCCAGACGAAGACGGTTCGGCCGACCTGAAATACGTGCTGGCGGTCGCCCGAACGATCGGCGAGCACATGACCGCAGCCAAGATCGTCGTCAACAAATCAACCGTTCCAGTCGGGACCGCCGATAAGGTTTCGGCGCAGATCGATGCGGCGCTGCAGGCGCGTGCGCTTGAGCTTCCCTTTGACGTGGTTTCCAACCCGGAATTCCTCAAAGAAGGCGCAGCCATTGACGACTGCATGAAGCCCGACCGCATCGTGATCGGCTCCAAAAATCCCGAGTCGATCGCGCGCATGAAGGCGCTCTATGCGCCGCTCAATCGCAATCACGAGCGCGTGGTGGTGATGGATGTGCGCTCGGCTGAGCTGACCAAATACGCGGCCAACGCGATGCTCGCAACCAAGATCAGTTTTATGAACGAAATTGCAAATATTGCCGAACGCGTGGGCGCCGACGTCGAAGCGGTGCGCTTGGGCATTGGCTCGGACCCGCGCATTGGCTACCACTTCATCTATCCCGGGATTGGCTACGGCGGCAGCTGTTTTCCCAAAGACGTGCAGGCGCTTGAGAAAACCGCCGCGCAGCATGGCTATGAGGCGCGCATCCTTGGCGCCGTCGAAGCGGTCAACCGCGACCAAAAAAGCGCGCTGGTCGAGAAGATCAAACAGCACTATCAGGGCGCGCTCAAAGGCAAGGTCTTCGCGATTTGGGGCTTGGCCTTCAAGCCAAACACCGACGATATGCGCGAAGCGCCGAGCCGGGTGATCATTGAGGCCCTGCTGCACGCTGGCGCTATCGTCCGCGCCTACGATCCGGAGGCTGGCCACGAAGCCGCGCGCCTGTTTTCTCAAGTCGCCGGCGTGACGCTGTGCGAGCGCGCGCTCGATGCCGTCAGCGGGTCCGACGCCCTGTTAATCGTGACCGAATGGAAAGAGTTCTGGACCCCAGACTGGAGCCGCCTCAAAGCCGAGCTCAAAGACGGCGTTATTTTTGACGGCCGCAACATCTTCAAACCCGACGTGGTCCGCGGCGCAGGCCTCGCCTACTACGGCATTGGCCGGCTTTAGGGGATCAAGCAATGCGAGATTTGACGCGTAAGCGTGTACTGGTCACCGGCGGCGCCGGCTTTCTCGGCTCACACCTGTGCGATCGCTTGATCGAAGCGGGCGCCGATGTACTGTGTGTCGATAACTTTTTTACCGGCTCCAAGGACAATATTCGGCATCTGATCGGGCACAAAAGCTTCGAGCTGATGCGCCACGACGTCACTTTTCCGCTGTACGTCGAAGTCGACGAGATCTTCAACTTGGCGTGCCCGGCATCGCCGGTTCACTACCAGCACGACCCCGTGCAAACGACCAAAACCTCGGTACACGGCGCGATCAACATGCTGGGCTTGGCCAAGCGCGTCGGGGCCAAGATCATGCAGGCCTCAACCAGCGAGGTTTACGGCGACCCAAGCGTGCATCCGCAAACGGAAGGCTATTGGGGCAACGTCAATCCGATTGGCCTGCGCTCGTGCTACGACGAAGGCAAACGCTGTGCAGAAACGCTTTTTTTCGACTACTACCGGCAGCACCAGCTGCGTATCAAGGTCGCCCGCATTTTCAACACCTACGGCCCGCGGATGCACCCCAACGATGGCCGCGTGGTTTCCAATTTCATCGTCCAGGCGCTCGGCAACCAGCCGATCACCATCTACGGTGAAGGCCAGCAAACCCGATCGTTCTGCTACGTTGATGACCTGATTGAGGCCTTCCTGCGCCTGATGGCCTCAGATGACAGCGTCACCGGACCCATCAACACCGGCAATCCCGGCGAGTTCACGATTCGCGAACTGGCGGAAATGGTGATCGAACTGACCGGTTCGCGCTCGAAGCTCACCTTCTTGCCCTTGCCGCAAGACGACCCCACCCAGCGCCGACCCAACATCGATCAGGCAAAAGCCAAACTCGGCTGGGAACCCAAGGTGGCGCTGCGCGAGGGCCTAAACAAAACCATTGCGTACTTTGACGCTTTGCTCAAGCAGGGCGGAGCCCGCAGCGGATGAAAGCACGGGTCCTGGTGACCGGTGGCGCCGGATACATTGGCTCCCACACCGCCAAGGCGCTCGCCGCCGCAGGTTTCGAGCCGATCGTTGTTGATGACTTAAGCCGCGGGCATCGCGAACTGGTCCGTTTTGGCCCGTTCGAACAGGCCTCGATTCTGGACGGCCAGCGCATCCGTTCGATCATCGACGCCTGGCAACCGGTTGGCATTGTCCATTTTGCGGCCTTTGCCTACGTTGAAGAATCGGTCGAGTATCCAGAGCGCTACTACTTAAACAACGTCGCCGGATCAGCCTCAGTGCTGCACGAAGCCCTGCGCGGCGCGCCGCTGCCGATTGTTTTTTCCAGCACCTGCGCGGTGTATGGCAATCCGCTGACCATCCCGGTCAGTGAGTCCGAATCGATCAAACCGATCAGCCCCTACGGCGAATCGAAAGCCATGGTCGAGCGCATGCTTGCGCAGTGCCATGAAAGCCGCGCGCTGCCGTACATTGCGCTGCGCTACTTCAATGCAGCCGGCGCCGACCCGGATGCGGAGATTGGCGAATGGCATCACCCAGAACCGCACCTGATTCCGCGCATTTTGGACGTGGCGATGGGCCGCAGCGCATTGATCACCGTCAACGGCGATGACTGGGACACCGAGGACGGCAGCTGCGTGCGCGATTACGTTCACGTCTGCGATCTGGCCGACGCACACGTGCTTGCGCTCAAGCATTTGCTCAACGGCGGCGCCTCCGGTGCGTACAACTTAAGCGGCGGAGTTGGCTCCTCGGTCAAGCAAATCATTGCGGCCGCAGAAGCGGTGTGCGCCAAGCCGTTGACGGTGCGCTTCGGTCCGCGCCGCGCCGGCGACCCGGCGCGAATCGTGGGCACAGCCGAACGCGCGAGACAAGATTTGGGCTGGGCCGCGACCCGCTCAAGCCCAAGCCAAATCATCCAAGACGCGTGGCGCTGGCACTGCCTGCGCTTTCCGCTCTGACGCTGGCGCAAGGCCAATGCCCATCCAAAACGAGCCTGAATCGCCGCGCATCGCCATTGTTGGTTTGGGCTATGTAGGTTTGCCCTTGGCGGTCGCTTTTGCCCGCCATTGGCCGGTGCTTGGCTTTGATATTCAAACCTCGCGCCTAGCGCAGCTGCGCGCCGGCATCGACGCGACCGGCGAACTTGAACTCGCCCAAGAGGATTTGCGCTTACTTAGTTTAAGCGCCGATCCGCAGGAGTTGAAAACCTGCAACGTCTTTATCGTGACGGTGCCGACGCCGGTCGATGAACGCAAAATGCCCGATTTGCGTCCGCTCAAATCCGCCTCGCAGACGGTGGCTGCAGCGCTTAAACCCGGCGACCTAGTCATCTACGAATCAACGGTTTATCCCGGCTGCACCGAAGAAATTTGCGTTCCGCTGCTCGAAGCGGGTTCAGGGCTCCAGTTCAATCGTGATTTTCACGTGGGCTATTCGCCCGAGCGAATCAATCCGGGTGATCGCGAGCGGCGCTTGAGCGACATCGTCAAGGTCACTTCCGGGTCCACGCCCGAGGCGGCGCTGCGGGTCGACGGCCTGTATCGAACGATCATTCGCGCCGGCACCCACTTGGCGCCTGGAATCCGCATTGCCGAAGCCGCCAAAGCGATCGAAAACACCCAGCGCGACGTCAACATCGCGCTGATGAATGAATTCGCGATGCTGTTCCAGCGCCTTCAGCTCGACACCCAAGCGGTGCTCGATGCGGCCGGCAGCAAGTGGAACTTTCAGCGCTTTCGTCCGGGCTTGGTCGGCGGGCACTGCATCGGGGTCGATCCCTATTACCTGATTCACAAGGCCCAGCAAGCCGGCTATCACCCAGAAATCATTACCGCGGCGCGGCGCATCAACGAAGGCATGAGCGCGTATCTGTGCGCGCAGGTGCTCAAGCTGATGGCGCTCAAACAAATCAACGTGGTCGGCGCGCGGGTGCTGATCCTCGGTCTGACCTTCAAGGAAAACTGCCCGGATCTGCGCAACACCCGGGTTATCGACATCGTGCGGGAGCTCAAGAGCTATCACGCCCAGGTTGATGTGCACGACCCCTTCGCCAACGCCGACGAATGCCTGCATGAGTATGGTTTGACCCTGACCGCGGAGCCGCCGCAAAGGAGCTACGACTGCATCATCATTGCGGTCGCGCATCGGGAATTCATTGCGCTCGGCGCCAGCGGCATTCGCGCCTTTGCCAAAGCACGCGCGGTGATTTTTGACGCCAAATACGTCTTGACCGCCGACCAAGTGGATGGTCGAATTTGAGCCCAAATGCCACCAGCGAGCGTGATCACACCCTTGATGGCTTGCGCGGGCTCGCGGCTATGGCGGTGGTGCTCCACCACTTGATCGGGACCCAGAATCCCTATGGCGACCAGCGCGTGGTGAACTGGCTGTCTTACGGCGCGCTGGGCGTTGATGTGTTCTTTGTGATCTCCGGATTCATCATCCCGTCGCTGCTGCTCAAATCCACCTTCAGCGGGCGTCAGGTGCTGCGCTTCATGCTGCGCAGGCTAACCCGGCTGCTGCCACCGTATTGGGTGGCGGTGCTGGTCAGCGTGGCGAGCCTGTACTTGGCCGGAACCGCGCTCGACTATGGCGCGGACCGGCCGGCGGTGTGGCTGTGTCACCTCACCCAAGCATGCGGCAACCTGAAAATACCGTGGTGGAATGGGGTGTTCTGGTCGCTTCCGGTTGAAATCCAGTTTTATGGCCTGGCTGCCGTCTTGGTGCCTTTGGCGCTGGCGCTCGATCGGCGCTGGCGCTTTGCGCTGGGCGCACTGATGCTGCTGGCCGCGGTGAGGTCGCCCGACAGCATGGCTTTTCAGTACGCGCCGCTGTTTCTAAGCGGCATCGTGGCGCTCGCCTGGCGGGAAAAAGGCCTGAGCCGCTGGCAGCTTTGCGTGTGCGTGCTGGCGATCATCGCATCGCACTATTTTGCGTTTGGGTTTCGCCCGCTCGCGGTTGGGGTGGCGCTGTTGACCGCTTGGCTGCTGGTTGCGAGCCCGCGCTGGCTGGCTCTGTTCAGCGGGCTTGGTCTCGTGTCGTACTCGCTTTATCTGCTCCACGTGCCGATCGGCTATCGGGTTGTGGAATTCGGCATGGCGCAGGTCTCCACACCGTCGTTTCTTTCGTCGACGCTGATTGCGCTGCTCGCGATCGCCGCATCCATCTTGGCCGCGATTGGGTTTTACGCGCTTATCGAACGCCCAGCCATGTATTGGGCGCGCAGGATCAAGTTCTAGCCATGTGCGGCATTGGCGGCATTTTTGCCTACCACGTGAGCGCGCCCGCGCCGGATCGCGACGAACTTGCGCGCCTGAGCACGCGCTTGGCCGCGCGCGGACCCGATGGAGCCGGCCTGTGGACAGAGGGCGCCATCGGGCTGATCCATCGGCGCCTCGCCATCATCGATTTGAGCGAACGCGCCAAGCAGCCGATGATTAGCGCGTGCGGGGGCTTTGTGATCGTGTTCAACGGCGAGATCTACAACCACGCGGCGCTCGCGGTTGGCCTCCGTCGCGACGGCATTGCGCTCAAGACATCGTCTGATACCGAAGTGTTGCTGGAGCTGCTGGTGCGCAAAGGCGTGCGCGCGCTCGACGAGGTGCGCGGCATGTACGCGTTCGCGCTGTACAACCGCGAGAGCAAGCAGATGCTGCTGGCGCGCGACCCCTACGGCATCAAGCCCCTGTACTACAGCGACGACGGCTGGACGCTGCGTTTCGCCTCCTCGGTCAAAGCGCTCGAAGCCTGCGCCATCGACTTGTCCATTGATCCCGCGGCGGCGGTCGGTTTTGCGCTGTTTGGATCGGTGCCCGAGCCCTTCACTTGGCGCCGATCGGTGCAGGCGGTCCCGGCCGGATGCGCGCTGCGCGTGGACGGCATCGGCGCCCATGCGGCGGTTCCGCATTTCAGCTTTGCGGCGCAATTGCAGGCCCAAGCGCCGCGGCCTCAAGACATCTTGGGCTTCAGCCGCGCCGCGTTCGCCGACAGCGTCAAGCACCACTTGGTGGCCGATGTCCCGGTCGGCGTGTTTTTGTCTGCGGGCGTCGATTCAGGCGCGCTCGCGGGCCTGATGCGCGAGCAGACCCAAGCGCGCATCTGCGCGGTCACCCTGTCGTTCGACGAGTTTCGCGATTCAAGCGAAGACGAGCAGCCGTTGGCTGCGGCCGTGGCCCAACACTACGGCCTCGAACACCACGTCGAACGGGTCAGCGCGCGCCATTTCTCTGAAGATTTGGATAGTGCGCTCGGGGCGATGGACCAGCCCTCAATCGATGGATTCAATACCTGGTGGGTATCAAAGGCGGCGCGCGCGGCCGGGCTCAAGGTGGCCATCTCTGGCCTTGGCGGGGATGAGTTGCTGGGCGGTTACCCGAGTTTTCGGGATTTGCCGCGCTGGCGACGCGCGCTGTGGATGCCCGCGCACGTGCCGCTGCTCGGGCGCACTGCGCGCGCGCTGAGCAAGCCATTGTGGAAAGCACGCAACCCCAAGCTGCCGGGCATGCTCGAATACGGTGGCTCATGGGCTGGGCTTTATCTACTCAAACGCGGGCTGTTCATGCCCTGGGAGCTTGATCAACTGCTGCCGCCTGACTTGGTCCGTGAAGGGCTTGAGCGGCTTGATCTGTTCACCAGGCTCAATGCGCTTGATGCGCCAGTGGGCGCCGTAAGCAAAGTCGCTCTGCTGGAAGCGGGCTGGTATATGCGTCACCAGCTGCTGCGCGATGCAGATTGGGCGAGCATGGCGCATGGTTTGGAAGTACGTGTGCCGCTGGTCGATACCCATCTGTTTGCGGCGCTCGCGCCGTTGCTCGAACAAACCCCGCTCGGCACCGGCAAACAGCTGCTGGCGCAGGCGCCCATGCGCGCCCTGCCGAGCGCGATCACCGACCGGCCCAAGACCGGCTTCGGCACGCCGGTTGGCCGCTGGATCGATCAGCACGAACGCTTTGCGGCGGTGCGCACGCGATTTTCAGACGTACTCAAGCGGCAGCACTGGTCGCGCCGGCTGTGCGTGGCGCTGCTCAATGACGCGGGCTTGCCCACCCTCGGAGGCCAGTGAATGCGCGTGTTGGCGCTACTGACCGATGGTTTTGGCGGAGCAGGCGGAATCGCCCAGTTCAACCGCGACTGGCTCGCCGCGATCGAGCAAATGCCTGAACTTAACGCCATCGATGTGCTGGTGCGGCATGGCCAAAGCGGCGCTTTTGGGCAACGAATTCAGCAGCGCCGCATTGGCGGGCGGCTTGGCTTTGTCTTTACCGCACTCAAGGCCGCATTGGCAAAATCACCGGATTTGATCTTTGCCGGACACCTGAACCTGCTGCCTCTGGCGGCGCTGCTGGCGCGTCTGAGCGGGGCCAAGCTGGTGCTGCAAACCCATGGTATTGATGCGTGGTCGCGGCCGGGCTGGCTCAAACGCTGGGCGATCGCGCGCTGCACTCAGGTTCTCGCGGTCAGTCGCTACACCCGCGGCGCGGTTTTGGCGTGGTCGAATTTACCGTGGGCCAGGGTGCGCGTGCTTCCAAACACGGTTGGCGAGTGCGCGATCGATGAGCAAGCCGTGCAGCATTGGCGCGAAAAACTTGCGCTTGGGCCCAACACCCGCCTGCTCCTGACCGTCGGTCGGATGGACGCCCGCGAGCGCTACAAAGGCCACGATCGGGTGCTTCAGGCCTGCGCCGGCCTTGGCCTTGCGGACTATTGCTATGCAATTGTCGGCAGCGGCGACGACCAAGCCCGTCTCGCCGCGCTCGCAGACGCGCTTAAAATCGCAGGTCATGTTCGTTTCCTCGGCGCCCTCGACGACGGCGAGCGCAACGCGCTGTTGAGCTTGGCCTACGTGTTTGCCATGCCAAGCACCGGGGAAGGCTTCGGGATCGTGTATCTTGAGGCGCTGCTGGCCGGCACCCCGGCCGTCGGCAGCCAAGCCGGTGGCGCGCCCGACCCGCTCAGCGCAAGCCACTTTGGGTTTGCACCGACCGACGCCGATCTTCAACCCCTGCTGGCACGCCTGCTCAGCGCCGCGAAGCCCCCCGCGGCAGACGTTCGCGGCGACGTCCAAGCCCGCTTCGGGCATGCTGCATTCAACCACCAGGCCCAACTTTTGCTTCAACACGCGCTAAGCAAACATGATTGAAAGAATCCGCGTCTATTTAAGCGAGTATTGGTTTGTGCTCGGCGCCGGTCGCCAGCGCCTGCCCGTGATCGCGCTCGTCACTATGGCGTCCGCCGCGCTGGATATTTTGGGCGTGGGAATGATCGGGCCGCTGGTGCTCGCCCTGGTTCCAAATGGCGCCAGCGGCCAGGCACAGCCCGCCGATCGCAGCCTGTTCTACGCAATCGCCGCTGCTGTGATGGTGATTTTCTTGATCAAGGGCATCGTTAGCTTTCAGCTGATCCGGATGATCACGCGCTTTTCTGAAAACCACCGGGCCTACCTGATGTCGCGGCTGATGCGCGCCTATCAGCAGCAGCCGTGGGAATTCCATCTGAACCGCAACAGCTCAAGCATGATCAATTCGGTGATCATGTTCACCGGCAATTTCTCCGGCAATACGCTCACGTCCTCGCTGCGTTTGATCACGGACGTGATCGTGTTCGTCTCGATCGGGACCCTGCTTGCAATCAAGGACCCAATCGCGGTGCTGATTTTGGTCTTGATCATGGGGCTGGTGTTTCTGGTGGTCACGCGCTGGGTGCGCCACGGCCTAGTCACCAACTCGCGCCTGTCGGCTGAAAAGACCGGGGTCACCATCGATTGCGTGAATCAGGCGCTCGGCGGCTACAAAGAAGTCAGGGTGCTCGGCACCGATTCATTTTTCGCGCGCAAACTCACCCGCACGACCTCGGTGCTGGCGCGCGCCATCGCAGAAACCTCGGCCTATGCGCAAATGCCGCGCTATGTGGTTGAAGTGGCCATGGTGTGGTTTCTGGCCGCCTTGGCGGTGGTCACCTTTGCCCAGCGCGGCTCGATCGAAGTGCTCATCGCCACCCTCGGCACCTTTGGCGTGGCCGCGATCCGCCTGATGCCGGCCACCAATTCGATCCTGACCTGCTTTAATTCGCTGCGCGCAGGGCGTTTTATCCTTGGCCAACTGGCGCAGGATTTGCGCGCACTGGGCATCAATACCGGCGAGCATTTGGCACCGATCGACGCCGTTGATCCGCCGCGCAACACCGAGCCGTTCGAGAGCCTGGAGCTCGACGGCGTCAGCTTTGCCTACCGTGGCGCGGATGAAAAAGCGCTCAATCAGGTCAGCTTTCGCGTCGGCAAAGGCGAAGTGATTGGGGTGGTTGGCAAATCCGGCGCGGGCAAGAGCACGTTGGCTGACGTGATCTTGGGTTTTCTCAAGCCGCAGGCCGGAATGGTGCGCTTCAACGGCAGCGATATTCACACCGATCTGCGCCGCTGGCTGGACCGGGTCGCCTATATCCCGCAATCGATTTATCTGCTCGATGACAGCATTCGCCGCAACGTGGTTTTTGGCGTTGACGACGACAAAATCGACGAGGCACGCGTGGTTCAAGCCATCGAGAAGTCGCAGCTTAAGGAAGTGGTCGAGCACCTGCCGGACGGGCTAGATACGCTGGTTGGTGAACGCGGCGTGCGCCTGTCCGGCGGCCAGCGTCAGCGCGTGGCGCTGGCGCGTGCGTTCTATCACGACCGCGATTTTATTTTGATGGACGAAGCCACCTCCGCGCTTGATCACGAAACCGAACTGGAAGTGGTGCGCGCGATTGAAAAATTACACGGCAGCAAAACCCTGTTCATCATCGCCCACCGCACCTCGACCTTGGCCGGCTGCGACCGCATCCTGCGCTTTGCAGAAGGCGAGCTGGTGGCGATCGAAGCCGCCGCCGACCTCAACCGCAAGACCACCCGAGCGCTGTGAGCATGATCCTCGATGAAATCATTGATCTGGCCCGCCTGCACTGGTATTCGCTGCGCTTTAGCCTGCGCGCCGCGCGTGAGTCGCTGAGCTTCGACCCCGGCCGCTATGCCGACACCCAGTTCCTGCGGCTGGTCAACTACCGCCGCATTGAGGCGGAGCTCGGGTCGCGCTATCCGAACGCGGGCTCCAGCATCCGCGCAGTCGAATTTGGCGGCTCCAACGGACTGATCCAGGCCATGCTGCCGGCGGCCGACTTCGTCGTTGCACCGAACTTTCCGGAATGCGACATCCACGACCTCAGCGCCTGGCCGAGCGCGCACTACGACCTGGTGGTGGTCGACCAGGTGCTTGAACACATCGAAAACCCAGCGCGCGCCATTGCTGAGCTGTACTCGCGGCTCAAACCGGGAGGTTTGCTGATTGCAACGACCCCATTTTTGATCAAGATCCACGGCTATCCGCATGATTTCCAGCGCTGGACGCCGGCTGGCCTCAAGCGCGAGTTCGCGCAGTTCGCACAGGTGAATGTGCACACTTGGGGCTCGCGGCATGCGCAGCGCACGATCACCAAGTTTGGCTGGGTCAGCTGCAAGCGCGCGCGCCAACTGCTGGTCGCCGGCACTTGGAACGAAGAAGAGTGGCCGATTGATTGCCTGACTCTGGCCATCAAATAAACTTAAGTCCCAGCACCCACCAAGGCTCCCAAGGTACCCGCACTTGACCCAAACCATTCTCGGCTTGAACGCCTACCACGGCGATTCTTCCGCCTGCCTGCTGATTGATGGGCGCATTGTTGCTGCGGCTGAAGAAGAGCGCTTTCGCCGGATCAAGCACTGGGCAGGCTTTCCCGCCGAAGCAATTTCGTGGTGCCTGCGCGAAGGCGGGATTGGGCTGGCCCAACTCAACCACGTCGCGGTCAACTCAGACCCCGCCGCCAATCTCGCCGACAAGGCGCTGTATGCGCTGACCCACGCGCCGCTCAGGCTGCTGAGCGACCGCTTCGCGAACCAAAAAAAGCGCATCGACATCGCTGATGATCTGAACGAACTTGGGCTGGGCCAGTTCACCGGCTCGCTCCATCGGATCGAACACCACTTGGCCCATCTTGCCAGCGCCTACTACTGCTCGCCTTTTGCGCGCGCGCTTTGTGTGTCGGTTGACGGCTTTGGCGATTTCGCATCGGGCGCCTGGGGCTTAGGCGACGGCAACACCATTCGGCTTGATGAGCGGGTTAAATTTCCGCACTCGCTGGGCGCGTTCTATCAGGCCATCACCCAGTTTCTTGGGTTTCCGCACTACGGCGACGAATACAAAATGATGGGGTTGGCGCCTTACGGTGAGCCCAATCACCTAGACGCGATGCGCCAGATCGTCAGGCTCCGCGCTGACGGTGGATACGCGCTTGAGCTCAAGTATTTTCGCCATCACAGGGAAAAAATTGCCTATCAGTGGACCGCTGGATCGCCCTCGGTGGGTGAGCTTTTTGCCGATTCACTGGAGCAATTGCTGGGCCCGCGACGCGCATCTGATGAGCCGCTGAGCCAGCGCCATAAAGACATCGCGCGCTCGGCGCAGGCGATGTACGAAGAGGCGTTTTTCCATCTGCTAAATACGCTGCACCCGCAATACGGTACCGATGACGTGGTGATTGCGGGCGGCTGCGGGATGAACTCGGTGGCCAACGGCAAGATCGTCCGCCGCAGCGCGTTTAAGCAGGTCTACATCCAGTCCGCAGCCGGTGATGCCGGTGGCGCGATTGGTGCCGCGGCGGTGGTCAACGCGCGCCTTGGGCTGCCTAGGCCACTGATGCCGCACGCCTACCTTGGACCGCACTTCAGCAGCGCCGAAATCGCGGAACTGCTTGAGGCACGCAAGACGGAGATTGCCGAGGCCGGCTGCACCGTTAGCCACTGCGAAGACGAGGCCCTGCTCTGCGAGAAAACCGCGCAAGCGATCGCACGCGGTGAAGTGATTGGCTGGTTTCAGGGCGCACTTGAGTGGGGCCCGCGCGCGCTCGGAAATCGCTCGATCGTGTGCGACCCGCGCCGCGCGGACATGAAAGACATCCTGAATCTCAAGATCAAGCGGCGCGAATCGTTTCGCCCTTTCGCGCCCTCGGTGCTGCGCGAGGCGGTGCCGGAATGGTTTGAAGAAGACGCCGATGTGCCGTTCATGATGCAGGTGTTCCAGATTCGCGCTGAAAAGCGCGCGCTGATTCCGGCGGTCACCCACGTCGACGGCTCCGGGCGCCTGCAAACGGTTGAGCGCGCCCACAACCCGCGCTACTACCGCTTGATCCTCGCTTTTCAGGCGCTAAGCGGGGTGCCGATGGTGCTCAACACCTCGTTTAACGAAAACGAGCCGGTGGTGTTGCGTCCGGTTGAAGCGCTGAACTGCTTCTTGCGCACAAAAATGGACCTGTTGGTGCTCGGCGACTGGCTGGTCCAGCGCCACTGATTGCCGTGCGTATCCTGCATGTGGTGCCTACCTACCTTCCCGCTACGCGCTACGGCGGACCGATCGTTTCGGTGCACGGTTTGGCGCGCGCGCAGGCGAAACTTGGGGATCAGGTGAGCGTGGCGACCACGAGCGTCGATGGTGCACAGGATTCAGCGGTTGCCCACGGGGTGCCGGTTCATCTGGACGGCGTGTCGGTTTATTACTTTCAATCGCGCTGGCTGCGGCGAATCTACTTTGCGCCCGCGATGCGCCGCTTTTTGCGCGCAGAGCTCAAGGGCTTTGATGTGGTCCATCTGCATTCGGTGTTTCTGTGGCCCACCAACATGGCGGCGCGCGAGTGCGTTCGCTCCGGCGTGCCCTATGTGCTGGCGCCGCGCGGCATGCTGGTCGAGTCGCTGATCGCGCAAAAGAGCGCTTGGATCAAGCGCCTTTGGCTGCGCCTGATTGAGGGCTTTACGCTGCGCCATGCCTCGATGTTTCATGCCACCAGCGCGCGCGAAGTGAGCGACGCGCAAGCGCTCGGCGTGTGCGTGCGCAACCCGCAGGTGATCGCCAATGGCGTGGAACCGAACCCGCTGCTGGCGCGGGTCGAACCCGAGCCACCGTACGCGCTTTTTCTCGGTCGGATCAATTGGAAAAAGCGCATTGAGCTCCTGATCGATGCGCTGGCTGAAGTGCCTGGGCTTGATCTCAAGATCGCCGGCAACGATGAAGAAAACCTGCTGCCCACCCTGCAAGCCCGGATTGCGGCGGCGGGGCTTGAATCGCGGGTGCGCTTCGTTGGCACGGTCGACGGGGCCGCGAAACAGGCGCTGCTCGCGCAGGCCCGCGTGCTGGTGCTGCCCTCGCTTTCGGAGAACTTTGGCAACGTGGTTTTGGAGGCATTCAACCAGGGCTGCCCGGTGATTGTCGCGAACGGCGTTGGCCTCGCACCTATCGTCGCCGACGCCCAAGCCGGCTGGGTGTTTGAGCAACGCGAAGAATTGATCGCCGCACTGAAGGCCGCAAGCACAGACAAAGCGGCCGCAAGCCTGCGCGGCGTCAGCGGCCGCCAGTTGGTCGAAAGCCAGTTCAGCTGGCCCGAAATCGCCAGGCAAATGCGCTTGGCCTATCGCCAAGCGGGCGCGCCATGAAGGTTTTGCTGGCGCATCCAGGCGCAGGGCCATTTGTCGCGCAAACCGTGCTCGGGCTTGAGGCGGCCGGGCTGCTGGAGCGCTTTTTGACTGCACTGGTTTTGAGCGATCGCGCTTGGAGCACGCGCTGGCTAAAACGCTTCCCTTTTGGTGTGGGGCGCGCCCTGTCGCGCCGCGTATTGAACGATCTTCCGTCCGAACGCCTGCGCCTGCGTCCGCTTGGCGAAGTAAAGCGCGCTCTCGCCCATCGCTTGGATTCAAGCGGCCTTTGGGCGGATCGGCTTTGGGACCGCAATCTGCGCGATTTCAGCGCCTGGGCGGGACGCCAAATTTCGCCCAACACTCGGCTGGTCTATGGCTATGACTACGGCGCGTTGGAGCTCTTCGAGGCCGCCGCCAAGCGCGGCCTTGAGCGCGTTTTGGAACAGCCCGCCGCGGCGCACGAGTTCAACGAGGCCTTGCTTACGCGCGAGGCCGCTGCATTTGCGCCACTGCGCACGCCGCATCGGCGCAACGCACAACAGCAGCGGGCAGTGCGCAGCCTGCGCCGTGATCAGGAATTGGCGCTCGCAACGCGGGTGATTTGCAACTCGCACTTCACGCGCAATTCCTTTGCGGCGCTCGGGGTCGATGTCAGCCGCTTTCACGTCGTCCCGCTGGCGGCACCGCCGATCGCGGAAGAACTCGTTGCGCTCGAACGCAGGCGCGATTCGCCGCTGCGCGTGCTCTACGCTGGCAACTTCAGCGCGCTCAAAGGCGCGCACTACCTGATCGCCGCATTGCGCCAGTTGCAGCGCACGAATGCGCTCGAAGTGCACTGTTACGGCGCCATCCAACTGCCTGCCAGCATGCTCACCGATCTACCTTCATCGCTGGTTTTCAAGGGAGCAGTCAGCCACGCTGCGCTGAGCTTGGCGATGCACGATGCGGATGTGCTGCTGACGCCGAGCTTAAGCGACGGCTTTGGCATGGTAGTGACCGAAGCGCTGGCTGCGGCGCTGCCGGTGATCGTTACGCGCCACGTCGGCGCCGCTGATCTCATCGGCGAAGGGCAGCAGGGCTATCTCATTGAACCCGGCAGCGCGCGCGCCATCAAAGACGCGCTGATCCGCTGCCTAGACCAACGCGACGCCCTGATCGAAATGCGCGCGCACGCTTTGGGCAAGGCGCGCAGCTGGCAATGGTCCGACTATCGGCGCGCACACGCCGAACTGATTGGACGCTTCCTGACACCATGAAAGTGATCCTGGCCACAGCCTGGTATTTCCCGGAAACCACGGGCGGCACGGAGGTCTATGTTGACAGCCTAGCGCGCGCGCTTAAGCCGCTCGGAATCGAACCGGTGGTGCTTGCACCGACCGACGCCAAAGAGGTCCAGCGCTACCGCCACCGCGATGTCAGGGTCGTTCGCTATCCGGTCGCAGAACCGCGCAATGCAGCGGAAGCGCGCGGCGATCAGGCACCGTCAGGGCACGCGCTGTTTGAACAGATTCTGCGCGAGGAAAACGCCCAGATTTACCACCAGCAGGCGTGGTCGCGCGGCTTGGGTGGGCACCATTTACTTTCAGCGCGCGCGCTGGGTTTGCGAACGCTGATGACCGTGCATACGCCCGCATTGCTGTGCAGGCGCGGCACGCTTTTGGAAAATGGTACCCAGCCCTGCGATGGGCGCATGGATGCCATGCGCTGCGCGCGCTGTTTTTTGCAGCAGCGCGGTTTGCCGCCTGTCCTTGCAAGCCGCATCGCCGCGCTGCCAGAAACGCTTTCTCGAAAAGCGCGCAACAGCGCCGCAATCGGCCGGCTCTCCAGCGTATTGGGTGCACGCGCAGAGTCGGCCCTGCAGATCGAAGCGCTCGCGCAAGCGGCGGGTGCATGCGAGAAAGTCATCGCAGTGTGCGCCTGGCTGCTTAAGTCACTCAGTCTCAACGGGATCGATCCAGCCAAACTGCTTCTGTGCCGGCAAGGCCTGAGTCTGGAGCAAATACCGCAGCCCACGGCGGCGCCGGATGGCCCGCTCAGAATCGGCTATTTGGGCCGCTTTGATCCGGTCAAGGGAATCGCTGAGCTGGTGCACGCGCTCAAAAGCTTGCCGCCTCGGCGCGCGTTTCACTGCGAGATCCGGGCCCCTGAGCCGCGCGACGACGAGGGCAAAAATTATCGGGCTCGGGTGCTGGCTCTGATCGAAAACGACGCCCGCTTCGCGCTGAACGAAAATCGCCCACGCGCGGAGCTTGCCGACTTTTTTGCCAGCATCCACGTGCTCGCGGTGCCCTCGCAGTGGTTTGAAACCGGGCCGCTGGTGGTGCTAGAAGCCCATGCTCACGGCGTGCCGGTGCTGGGCACACGGCTCGGCGGGATTGCTGAGCTGGTCGAAGAGGGCGTGAACGGCTGGCTGACCGATTTCGGCGATGCGCGCGGGCTTGAGCTGGCCCTCGCGCGATTGTGTGCCGAACCGCCGGCGCGTCTGCTTAAGTCGGTGCAGCACTCCGTTCGCCAGCAAAGCGCGGTGGCCGCGGAGATGCGGGCCTTGTATGCCGGCTAAACACGTCTGTCTGATCACGCCAGGGTATATCTCGGCCAACCCGCGTTTGCTTAAAGAGGCGACTGCGTTGAGCGCCAGCGGCTATCGGGTGACGGTGCTGTGCAATGGCGAGGATCCGAATCAAGCTGAGCGAGATCAACGCCTGGTTGCCGGCTTCACGCGGGTCGTATTCAAGCCGCGCAGCCCGCTGGTGCGCCGAATCAGCCGGCTTCGACAAATGCTGGCGATGCGCTTGGGCTGGCTGCGCCACGACAGCTTGCGGGCCTTTGCGCTCAGCCCGCTTTGGCCGACGCTGCGCGCGAGCGCACTTGGGATTCGCGCGGATCTTTACATTGGCCATAACCTCGCCGCTCTGCCGGTGGCTGCGGCGGCGGCCGCAAAATACCAGGCCCCGTTTGCGTTCGACGCTGAAGATCTGCACGTTGAGGAGCTTCCGGATTCCCAAGCCGATGGCCTTGAGCGCGCCTGCAGGCGCCGCGCAGAAGCGCGCTGGCTGCCGTTGGCTGCTTATGTGAGCGCCGCGGCACCTCTGTTTGAACCGTACCTGCGGCAGCACTATGGGATCAGCGCGCAGGTGATCCTGAATGCGTTTCCCCGGGCGATGGCCCCCGCGGCGCCAAGCTTAAGCGACGATGGTTCGCTTTATTGGGTGTCGCAGACGATCGGCCCGGGCCGGGGCCTGGAGGCCATGCTTGAGATTCTCGGTTTGACCCGTACGCGCCCGCCGCTCAGGCTGCGCGGCGCCGCAGACCCGCTGTTTTGCGAGCGTCTGATAGCGCGTGCGCAGGCGCTCGGCGTTGTTTTGGAACTGCTGCTGACTGCCGCGCCTGAGGACATGGCCGTGCTGGCTCGCGATTGCGCGCTGGGTCTTGCCATTGAGGTCGAAGATGGGTTGAATCGGCAGCTGTGCCTGACCAACAAGCTTTTTTTCTATTTGCTCGCCGGCGTTCCCACCCTGTTTTCAGCAACCCCTGCCCAGCGCGCGATCGCAGCCGAGCTCGGCTGCGCGGCGTTTGTGATCGACCTGAACGATCACCCAGGCAGCGCAGCCCTAGTCGATGCGTTTTTGGATGACCCGGAACGCCGCAGGGCTGCCCGCGAGCACGCCTATATGCTCGGGCAAACGCGCTTTAACTTCGAGCACGAAACGCCCAAACTGCTGACCTTGGTGGCCGCCGCGCTGAAGGGTGAACGATGAGCGTGTCGATCCTGATTCCCTGCTACAACGCCAGCTCGCATTTGCTCGAAACCCTGCACAGTGCGCTCGAACAGACGGAACCGGCGCTTGAAATTATCGCCATTGATGACGGCTCAAGCGATGACACCATGGCCATCCTCGCGCGTTTTGCCGATCGGATTCAGATCTCGCAGCAGGCCAACGCCGGCGCCAGCATCACCCGCAACCGGCTGATGGCGCGCGCAAAAGGCGAGTTCCTGCAGTTTCTGGATGCCGATGATTTGCTCGCGCCGCGTGCGCTTGAGGCAAAGCTTGCGTTGGCCCGCGCTGAGAATGCCGATGCGGTGTACTCCGAGTGGTTGAAGTTCTCGCTCGACGGGCCTTCACGAACGACGCGACCATCGGGTCAAAAGCCCCTGCACGAAGTCAGCAGCGATGCGGAGCTGGCCACTTTCACCGCGTTCTGGGCACCGCCTGCGGCGTGGCTGTTCCGCGCAAGTTTCGTGCGCGGGCTCGGCGGTTTTTGCGCCGATCTGCCGGTGATTCAGGACGCGCGCCTGCTGCAGGACTGCGCGCATGCGGGCGCCCGTTTTGCCCGCGTGAACGAGGTCTTGGCCAGCTACCGCGAAGCGCGCGCAGACTCGCTGTCGCAGCGCAACCGCCTGCAGTTCCTGCTTGACTGTCAGCGCAACGCGGAGCAGCTTCTTCGGCGCTGGCAGACCCAAGGCACGCTTAGCGCGGCGCGGCGCGACGCGGTAGCCGACTGCATGGATTTCGTTTCGCGCGGCCTGTTTGAACGCGATCCGCGCGCTTTTGAAAACGCCGTGGCCACGCTGAAAGGCTTGCGCGACGGCAGGCGCCACGTTTGGCCGCGGCTGGCAAGCGCCCTCAAGCGCATGCTGGGTCAACGCCTGGCATCCCAAACGCTAAAAGCGCTCGGACGCGCGGCGGAATCCGCATGAAAACCGTCGCTTTGGTCGCTACCCATTTTGTCCCAAGCAATCTGGCCTCCGTCCATCGATCGCGCCTGTTTGCGCAGCACCTGGCTGAATTTGGCTGGCGCCCGCTGATTGTGACCACGGCGCCTGAGTTCTATGACGAGCCCGCGGATCCGTCGCTTGCTGACCTCATTGACCCGGCGCTGCCGATCGTGCGCACCCGCGCCTTGCGCAACCGCGGTCGGCGCTGGGTGGGCGATTTGGGCGTGCGCGCATTTCCTTTTCACTTGAGCGCACTCAAGGCGCTCGCGCGCAGCGGCCAGATTGATTTTTGCCATATCACCATCCCGTCAAACTTTTCGGCGCCGCTCGGGCGCCTATTGCGCAACGCCACGGGAATCAAATACGGCATTGACTATATCGACCCCTGGGTCCACGTTTGGCCGGGCGTGGAGCAGCGTTTTTCGCGGCATTGGTGGTCGCATCAGCTCTCGCTCAAACTGGAACCTTGGGCCGTCAAGGATGCAGCGCTGATCACCGGGGTGGCGAGCGGCTATTTCGAAGGGGTGCTTCAGCGCAATCCGCATTTGCGCGCGCAGGCTATCACCGCCGCGATGCCTTATGGTGCCGCTGAGATCGACTTTGCGCTGGCGCGCCAGCAGGGCTTCAGCAGCGGCGTTTTTAACCCGCACGATGGGCGCCTGCACGTGGTTTATGCGGGCGCCTTGATGCCCAAATCAGTGGCGACCTGCGAGGTCTTGCTGCGCGCTTTTGCCGCGCTCAAGGCCGAGCGTGATCCGCAGGCGATGCGGGTTTGCATGCATTTCATCGGCACCGGACATCGCTTGGCAAACGGCGTCGCAGCCCAAGTCGCACCCATGGCGAGTGCGCTTGGCTTAAGTGATTGCGTGATCGAACATCCCGAGCGGATGTCTTACTTGGGCGTGCTGCGCCACTTGATCAATGCAGCCGGGGTGATGATTCTGGGTTCGACCGAAGCGCACTACACGCCGTCGAAGGCCTATCAAGCGGCTCAGTCCGAACGGCCGGTATTGGCATTTTTGCACCCGCAGGCACTGGCTTTAGACTTCCTGCGCGGTGCGCTCGGCGAGCGTTTAGCCTTGATCCCGACCGCGGCTGTGCCTCAAGTGTCTGAAGTGCGTCAGGCACTCGGGCATTTTTTCGCTCAAGTTTCATCGGCCTCGCGCGCGGTCGATCCAACGATTTTTGAACCGGTTTCCGCGCGCGCGGTGGCAAAATCGCTGGCCTTGGCGCTTGATCAGGCGTGGGCGGGAAAATCCTAAGATGCGCATCTTGTTGACGGTTGACCCCGAAATACCGGTGCCACCGACCCACTACGGCGGGATTGAGCGCATCGTCGCCGCATTGATTGCGCACCTGCGTGAGGCCGGCCACAGCGTGGGTTTGGTCGCGCATCCGCAAAGCGAGGTGCAGGTCGATCGGCTTTTTGGGTGGCCGGCGTTATCGTCCAGCGGCGCACTCAACGGCGTCCGCAACGGGCTTTGTCTGCGCGCGGCGATTCGCGCTTTTGCACCCGATCTGGTCCACAGTTTTTCGCGCTTGGCCTATCTGCTTGAGCGCCTGCTTCGGCGCGCGCCCACGGTGATGAGCTACCAGCGCGAGCCTTCCCTTGATTCCATCCGCCTCGCGCTGCGCCTAAGTGCGGGAACGCTCCGTTTGACGGGCTGCTCGGGCTATATCGTGCGACAGGGGGAGCGGGCCGGCGGGCGCTGGTCGGCAATTCCTAATTTTGTGGAGCTGGCCAAGTTTCCGTTTGTCGCCCAGGTCGCGGCTGACGCACCGCTGGTATTCTTGAGCCGAATCGAGGCCATCAAGGGCGCGCACTGGGCGATTGCGATCGCCAAAGCAGCCGGCCGACGGCTGATTATTGCCGGCAACCGCTATCCGAGCGGCAGCGGTGCTGCGTACTTTGACCAGCTGATTGCGCCTGAACTCGGCCGCAACGGAATTGAATACATCGGCGAAGTTGACGACCTCGCCAAGGCAAAGCTGCTCGGGCAGGCGGCGGCGATGGTGGTTCCGATCCAGTGGAATGAGCCCTTTGGCATCGTGTTTGCCGAGGCACTGGCATGCGGCACGCCGGTGATCAGCTGCCCGCGCGGATCGCTGCCCGAGATCATC
>Ga0105046_10003821_pt1 | contig 23924 bp, 21 predicted proteins | sample MAT03_FD_78385 | JGI IMG/M metagenome (GOLD analysis project Ga0105046, IMG submission 78385) | Freshwater microbial communities from Lake Fryxell liftoff mats and glacier meltwater in Antarctica - MAT-03 (megahit assembly) | ecosystem: Environmental > Aquatic > Freshwater > Ice > Liftoff...
CCAACGCCATCGCCGCCCCCGCCCCCGTCACCGCCACCGCCCCCGTCACCGCCGCCGTCGTCGCCCCCGTCGCCGTTGCCGTCCCCGCCCCCGTCACCGCCGCTCGAGCTTCCGCCGCTGCCACCACCGCCGTCGCTCTCGCTGCTCGAACATCCGGAGAGCGGCAGCGCGATCAGCGCCGCGACCAGGAAGAGACAACCCGAAACGTTGCGACCGTAGAACGATCTCGACATGACAGACCTCCGCGGGCCGGCAGTGCACTCAACGAGGACCCGCGGTGACGAAGATTACCGGACCGAGCTTGATCCCAAAGGCCGATGTCGTTGGCGAGTAGGGAATTCGAACCGGGGTTGAACTCGAGCGATCCCGTCGTCGGGCCGGTCGCCGATGATTCAGGCTCAGCGATCGGCGACGAAGAGGCCCAGGCCGAAGAATCGCCCCGAGCCGATGCTCGTACTCGAGCGCGTCGCTCCCCTGGCCGAGCGGCTGAGTCCCATCGCGTCCCACAGCACCTCGCGCGCTGTCCGCGTCTGCTCGTCCGGATCGCGTGGCGCTCGGCGACCGGCGCGCACAGCACCGCCGCCGGCCCTCTGTGCATCCCTCGACGTCTGACGGCGCTCGCTCAGCGACGTCGGTGAGCGACGCGGGGTGCTTCCACCGCGGCGCTGCTCCCTCGCCTGAGGCCTATCGAGGAGGCTCGCGGGTCGCAGCTCGGGCGCAGTCGCGGGGAGGACGACGGAGCGAACGGTCGCGCTCCTCGTCGCGTTCTCGACGTTCTGGACGAGCCCCAGCGAGAGCGCCGCGTGCGCCGCCAGATCTCGCTGCGACCATCCACGCTCGCCGCGAATGGGTGGGCCACGCGCTGCAATCTCGAGCCACGCCACCTCCAAGCGATCGAGGCGGAACGAAGCCATCGTGACATAAAGACAACTTTAGTGCTCAGCTGGTGCGCAACCCTGCCGGGGTGTCGACGGAATGATGAGACGACCGTGAGGCCCGCCACGGAAGCCGAGGCTGGCGCTCCTTTCGCTATCCGGCGCTTCGCTCGGCGCAGGCCTGGCGCTCGGAGGGTTCGGCCGTGCCGAGCCTCAGCTCGAGCGGAGCGCGGGGCTGCTCATCGCGGGCGGGCTCTTCGCTGTCAATGGCATACCGCTGCTCGTGGCTGGCTCGTCGCGGGAAGACGCGCAGGAGAGAGCAGAGAGCGCAGGACGAGATCGAGGACCGGCAAAAGCAAGAGACGCGCGAGCGCCGACAGCGCATGAGGGCCGACCGCATCGCGAGGCCGCAGCCACCGAAGCGAAGAGCCCGACCATGGCCCGGGTTGGCGTGGGCTTCATGGCTGTCGGAACCGGGATCGGGGCCGCGTTCATCGTTCGCGTCGCGCAGCCGAGTTGCTCGCCGCGCGACGCGCGGTGGGGAGCCGCGTCGATTGATCCCGAGCAAAGGCAGGTGTTCGCTCGACGCCGCGGCTACTTCGGAACGATGCGGTCGAGTAGGCGTGCGAGGAGGGGCGCAGCACCAGGAGCGGCGCGCGAGAGCAGCCAGAGGCCCCAGGCTTCGGGGGTGACGGGCACGACGCCGCGATCGTTTTCGATCGCCGAGACGATGACGCGAGCGACCCGGTCGGGACCGTAGCCGCGACGCGCGTAGTCGCGGCTGAGCTTGTCGCGCGCACGCTCCTGGTCGGTGCCGTGGTAGCGCCCCGTGCGCACGATCGGCGTGTCGATGATTCCCGGGCAGATGGTGCTGACGCCGATCCCCTTCGGTGCAAGCTCGGCGCGCAGCGATTCCGAGAGGCCGAAGACGGCGAACTTGCTCGTCGCGTACCCGGCGGTCTGCCCGGTCGCGAAGTAGCCAAGCGCGGACGACACATTGACGACGTGCCCCGCGCCGCGCTCGGCCATACGCGGCCCGAACACGTGACAGCCGTGGATGACGCCCCACAAATTGATGCGCAGCACCCACTCCCAGTCGGCGAGCGGCGTGTCGAGCATCCCGCCCGCGAGCCCGACGCCGGCGTTGTTCACGAGCACGTCGAGCGCGGGCGAGATCCCATGCACCTCGTCGGCGAGGGACTGCATCGCGCTCGCGTCGCCCACATCGACGCGGCGTGAGAGGACCGCCGCATCCCCGAGATCGCGCGCCAGCGAGGCGAGGCCGACCTCGTCGACGTCGACGAGGACGACGCGGCAGCCGCGCTTCGCGAGCGCCCGCGCGGTCTCCCGGCCGATGCCGCTCGCCGCACCAGTGACCAGGGCCAGCTTTCCCGACAGCTTCATGTTCTCACCTGTTCGCGGAGCCGGTCCCGACCCGGACGCGCGAGATTAGCAGCTGCTTGGCTCGCGCAGCTGCTGGCGCTCGACGCGCGGTTACCCTCGTTTGCGCGCGAAGGCGACGAGGTGGCGGATGAGGAGTGCGGTGGCGTCTTCGATGAAGGTGTTGTCGACGAGCGTCACCGGGTTCGTCGCGCTGGAGATGTTGACCAGCCAGACGCCGATGAGCGAATCATGGATGTAGCTGCTCTGAATCGTAACGTCGTGGACGAGGTCACGGCTCGTCGGCGGGCGGGTTCTCAAGCCTCATCTCCGCGGCGAACGTAGCACTCTCCACGACGATGGATCCGAGCGTTGCGTGGGCGGCGACCTCCGCGGGATTTCGGGGGCATGAGCCAGGCTCACACGCAGCGAATCCAAGTCGCCGGGATCGCGTTGCGGCATCGGGTGTGATCACCGTACGCTCGAAGTATGACGCTCCGTCGGATCACCATCAGCGTGCCGGAGGCGATCGCCAGGAAGGCGCGGAAGGGCCACCGAGGCGGCTGAGGTCGAGTCCGTCTCGGCCTACTTCGCCGAGCTCGCCGCGCGCGAGCCGGACTGGGTGGTGGCGCGCGCTGCGCTCGATGAGATGCTCTCCGCGACGAAGCGCATCTCCAATGAGGATCGCGCGTGGGCGAAGTCCGTCCTCGGACTCGGCCAGCGCAAGAGCGGAGCTGCGTGAAGAGGGTCGTCTTCGACGCCGGGGCGCTCATCGCCCTCGAGCGCGGGGACCGACGGCTTCTCGCGCTTGCGGACGAGCTGATTCGGGCGTGGCCGAGCATGTCGCCGCCGAGGTCGTCCGAGGGTTCGAGGACGGACGCGGTGCGGACGGCGCCGGTCATCGGCCGCGGCACGAGGCCCCGCGCGAGCTCGTCGGCGATCTGGGAGCGCGCCTCTTCGAGCTCGCGATAGGCCTCGTTGCGCTCGGTCTGCGCCCGATGGCCGGCCGCGTGGTGGCGGACGCGCGCGGGCAGCTCGACGGCGTCGGCGAGCTTTACGATGTAATCGCTGGCGCCCGCCGCAAAGGCGCGCGCCTTCGCCGTTCCAACCACGGCGCGTCGTCGGTAAAAGAGCGCACGACCACGAAAATGTCGCGCGTGGCGGGCGACGAGCCCATCGACGCCGGCATGAGAAGATCATTTTGCAATATGACATATTGCCGAAGCCGCGCCGCCGTCGCCAGCGCCTGCGTGGGATCGAGGCAGACGTGCAGCTCCAGATCGGGCGCGCCGGCGAGCATGCTGCGCACCGTCTCTCCGACGATCGCCTGGTCGTCGACGAGGAGGACAGCGTGCGCCGTCACCGCAGCCCCCGCACGGCCTGGGCGACCCACGCGCCGATGCGGTCGAGCGGAGGAGCTCTTCTGCCGCGTCGAGCTCGCGTGCCGCGCGTGGCATCCCGTTGTCTGTCCGCCTCCATCCTCGACGAGCCCCGTTCCCTCTCGTTTGTGCGTCGGCCGTGAGCCCTCGCAATCGACTCGTCGAAGGCGGCGCGTTCTCGCCGCGCGCCCAATCGAGATAGCGTGAATAGCTTGAAGGAACCGCCGGAGACTGGTGAGCCTCCGGCCGGAAGCGAGCTGCTCGTCCGCCGCATAGGGCTCGCGCTCGGGCCGCTCTTCTTCGTCGCTTTCCTTCTGATCCCGAATGGCCTCTCCAGCCTCCCCGGCCACGGCGCACACGCGGCCTACGCCGCAGGGGTCGCTTCGATGATGGCGATTTGGTGGCTGACCGAAGCGTTCCCCATCGCCTGGACGGCGTGCGTGCCGCTCGTTGCGTATCCGCTGCTCGGCGTGCACGGCAAAGGCTTCGTCGGGGGCGCTCGCGCATCCGCCGAGCCCTACGTCGACGCGTACATCTTCATGTTCCTCGGCGGCATGGCGATCGGCGCCGCCATGGAGGAGCAAGGCCTCCACCGGCGCATCGCCCTCCATGTCATGCGCGCCATCGGCATGGGCCCACGGCGCCTCCTCCTCGGCGTGCTGGTGTCGACGGCCATCGTGTCGCTCTGGATTTCCAATACCGCGACCGCAGTCATGATGATGCCGATCGCCCTCGCCCTGCTGAAGTCGGTCGAGCGTGCCGAGGGGCGGCGGCTCGATCACTTCGGCAGCGCCGTCATGCTGGGCGTGGCCTACGCCGCGAACGTCGGCGGCATTGGCACCAAGATCGGCAGCGGCACCAACTCGATCTTCTGCGGCTTCGTCTCCGACAAGCTCCACCAGGACATCAGCTTCCTTTCGTACATGGCGTTCGGTCTGCCCTTCGTCGTCCTCATGATCCCCATCGTGTGGGGCATGTTGTGGCTCGAGGCGAGACGCGACGCGATCGGCAGCGGACCGGGGCGCGACGTCCTCGATGCCGAGCTCGCGGCGCTGGGGCCGCTCGTCGGGCCGGAGCGGCAGGTCGCAGTCATTTTCGGTGCGGCGGCCGCGTTCTGGGTGCTGGGCGATCTCATCCGCCCATTGTGGGCGCCGACGGTGTCCGGGCTGCTTGGCGGGGTGAAGATCGCCGGCAAACACCACGAGGCGGCGGTAGCCATGCTCGCGGGCGCAACGCTCCTCGCCCTGCGGGCCCTGACCTTCCGCGCGTTTCTGCGCATTCCTTGGGGGACGCTGCTGCTCCTGGGCGGCAGCTTCTCCATGGCCGCGGGGATCGAGGCGAGCGGCCTGGCGACCTGGCTGCAGCGGGCTCTGGCCGACGTCTCCGCCATGCCGGAGATCGCCCAGGTCGGCGTCGCAGCAGCTGCCACCGTAGCGCTCAGCGCGGTCGCGTCCAACACGGCGGCGGTCAACGTGATCCTCAACGTGCTGCCGCGCAATCTCGCCGCGCTCTCGGCCACGGCGATTGGCGCATCGTGCGACTTCGCGCTGCCCGCGGGGACGCCGCCGAACGCCATCGTGTTCGGCAGCGGTCGCATTCGTCTGCGCACCATGATGCGCGTCGGGGTCGTCCTCGACTTGATCGCCATCGTGGTGACGACCGTCTACGTCTGGGCCTGGGGCGCGAGAGCGCTCGGGCTCACGCCGGGTGTGAGCGACTGAGCCACAGCCGGCAGCGCCTAAGGCGGCGGCAGCGAGCTTTCGGAGAATCGCGCGCGACTTCGGCCGGCGCCAACGCGCGCGAGCTCAGCGCGCCGTGGTTACGAACATGGCTCTATGACAGCTCGCGACGCGGCTCGATCTCACCAGCCCCAGCGGGTGTCGAGTAGCAGCCTCACCGGAGCTATCCGCTACCAGTGGACCGGCTTGCCGAAGCTGCTGGCGCCTGTTTGGATGAGATCAACTCGGAGGCTCGCCATGCGCACGCCCGTCTCGCTCTCGCTCGCCGCCACGTGGCTCGCGGTCGCCTCCTTCACGCTCTCGCGCGATGCGGCGGCGGTCGGTGAAGCCGACGCCGACGGATTCCCCAGCTACGAGGAGCGCGTTCAGCACGAGCTCGCGAACCGGGCGCGCGCCGCGCCACAGATCGAGATGTCGGAGTGCGGCGCCAACTGCGCGGAGGCGGCCTGTTACACGCAGCAAACACCGCTCTTCTACGAGCGCACGCTGAACCGAGCGGCGCGCTTCCACGCGGCCCACCAGACGCTCAACGGCTATTTCGCGCACGATTCGAGCTGCACGCTCACCGAAGACATCGGCACGACGTACCCCAATACCTGCGATGGCGCGGCCTCTTGCTCGTGCGTCGGCGGACAGAACAGCTGTAGCGGCAGCTGTACTGGCTTCAGTGAGCGCATCGGGCGCTTCGGGGCGGGGGCCTCCGGCGAGATCATCGCGAGCGGTGGAGGTTCGGTCGGCGCTTTCTACCTCTGGCTGTACGAGCCGACCGCCGATCCGGCATGCAACTTCACTCAGGAAAATGGTCATCGCTGGCTGCTCCTCACGAACACGAGCGCGGTCGGTTTCGGCGCCGACGGCGTCTATGTCGGCGACTTCGGCGGATCCGGTGCAGCCGAGGTCAACAAGATCGCCTCTGGCTCGCATTGGCCGCAGTCGGGAGCCGTCGAGGCCTGGGCGAACTGGTACGACACCGCTGGGCCGGAGTCGGCGCTGATGAACATCGACGGCGAGTGCACGGCGATGACCCTCGGCCGCGGGACCCCTGAGAACGGCGCATACACCGCGAACGTCACCGGCGCGGCGTGCAGCCGTTACTTCTTCCTCTTCAAGGACTCGACCGGCGCGATCGTCACGTTCCCGACGACCGGATCGCTCGCGATCGGCAGCGGCGACGGCTGCCCCGATTGGAGCAGCGATCGCCCCGCCACCGGAGCGAGCTGCGATTGCATCGCGCAGTGCGACGGCAAGCTCTGCGGCGACGATACGTGCGGCGGATCATGCGGCAACTGCGCAGATGGGTCGACCTGTGACGCCGCGGGGCAATGTGTGGGCGACGCGACCACGAGCGGGCCGGGCGCGACGAGCGGTTCTGGTGCCGGTCCTGGTGCCGGGCCTGGCGCGGGGCCAGGCGCCGGAGCGGGCGGGGGCGAAGGTGACGGCGGGTCCAGCGGGGGGCCGGGCAGTGGCGCCGGCAATGGCTCTGGAAACGGCTCTGGAAGCGGCTCCGGCAATGGAACGGGGGCGGGCGGCGGGGGCGACGCAGCCGAAGACGGCGGAACGGATGACGGATGCGGATGCCGCGCCGCGGGAGCGACAGGCTCCGAGGCTCCCTGGTACGGCGCGGCCGCCCTCGCGCTCGGGCTCGCCGTCGTGGGGCGCCGACGCAACAGAAGCTGACCGCGGTCGGCAGGTCATCCCGAAAACTGCAAGTGGTGCGCGCAGCTCGAGTCTGCGCGAGGAGCCACTGCACATGCAGGAGCTGTCGCGTCGCCAGAGCGTCCACGCGCTCGACGCCGGGTGTCGCCGTGCACGGGATCCACACCACCCCGATGAGCTGGATCACTCCACCAGCTGCATCATGACGCGCCCCGCGTCCGGCTCCGTCCAGTAGGCGCAGCCGTCGACAAGCTCGACCTCGTCGCCGCCTGGCACCGCAAGGCGAATGAGGCTCCGGAGCATCTCCCCGCCGCCGCCGAGTGCGCGGCCGTTTCCGCGAACCGCGTCCATGGCGCCGCGTGGTCGCGATCCATTTCTCCGCCTGGACAGCCCGAGGCCGGTGCATGCCGCTGAGCCGCTCGGCGACGGTGCCGCGCTACGAGGTCAGCATCCGCGCGACCTTGGCCAGCGCCTCGAGGTCGTGAAGATCGGCGGGCCACGCGGGGATCTCGACGCGCAGGAGCGACGGGTCGTCGTCGAAGATGTCGTCGATCGCCATCAGCTGAATGCGGTCGCGCCGCGCTTCCTTGGAGGCGTCGAGCTTGGCGCGCAGCACCCGGGTCGCCAGATCAGCAGTGGCCGTCACGCCGCGCATGGCGAGCACGGCGGCCACCGTATCGGCCTGCGCATCACCTTCGAACGCCGGGTGAACGCGGTTGATGACGAAGCCCGAAGGTCGCATGCCGTCCTTGCGCAGGCGATCGGCGAAGAATCGCACCTCGCGCAGGGCGAGCGGGTCGGGCGTCGTGACGAGGAGGTAGGCGACGTCGGGACCACGCAGTGCGCTCGAGACGATCTCGGCGCGCTTCTTCCAGCCGCCGAACAGCGTGTTGATCTCGCCGACGAACTGGGCGATCTGCTCGAGAAAACCGCTACCGGTGAGCTTGGAGACGCCCTTGAGCGTCGCGGCTGCGGCGCGTGCGAGGAGGTTCAGGCTGAACTTGCCGCCGCCCTGCACCGACTGCACGAACCAGCGCATGGCTGGGCTGTCGATCGCGCCCACCAGTCGCTCCGGCGCGTCGAGGAAGTCGAGGGCGTTGGTGGTCGGCGGCGTGTCGAGGAGGATCACGTCGTACGCGGGGTCGTCCTTGAGCGCGTACAGCTTCTCCATGGCCATGTACTCGGCGGTGCCGGCGAGCGATGTCGACACGTAGCGGTACACCACGTTGCCGAGAATGCGGTCGCGGCTGGCGGCGTTGGGCGCCAGCTGGCGCACCAGCTCGTCGAAGGTCGACTTGGTGTCGACCCGCATCACGGTGAGCGACCCGGGCGGCTTCACGCCGATTCGAGCGAGCAGCTCTGGCGAGATCGTTTGCGCGCTGGTCTTCATCTCGGTCAACCCGAGGCTCTGCGACAGACGTCGGGCCGGGTCGATCGTGAGGCACAGGACGCGCAGCCCGGCCAAGGCCGCCGCCACACCGAGGGCGGCGGTCGTGGTCGTCTTTCCGACTCCGCCGCAGCCGACCGAGAGCACCACCCTTTTCTGGCGGAGAAGCGCGGCGAAGCTCAACGGAGCGGTCACGAGCGCGCTCCTTTACCACGACGGGGGCCGCGCCCGCGAGGAGCGCGGGCCGTCGGCCCAGGGCGGCGCCTACGCAGCCAGGATTCGTACGCAGGCAGCGGCGACGCGAAGCATCGCATCCTGAGCGTCCGAGGCACCCTTGGCCGACAGGAGAAGGGGCGCGCCCAGGCTGTCGATGGCGATGCTGGTCGTGTCGCGGGCCAGGTCGGAGAGCCGTCCCACGACCGCGTTGCGCCTCGCGTCCTCCGGGCGAGCGAGGAGGGGCGCGAACGCCGCCAGCTCCTCGCACGGAGCCCAGGCGCCCGCTGATGCCAGCAAGCTGCCGCGATCGTCCACCAGGACCAGGGCCTCGAGCCCCGACTCGTTGCGCGCGGTGGCGAGCTGATAGTGCAGCGCAGTCACCACGTCGTCGCTGCGCTTGCGCCGACGCTCCACACCTTGGAGGGGACCGCGGCTCGGAGTCGGCATCGTCTGGTCGGTCGGCTGCACGAGGAAAATGATGGCGGACGCCGAGGTGCGGGGCCAACTGACCGGGCTGGATGCGCCCCCTCGCCGCTGTGGTAGCGTCCGCGGCGATCGTGAAGGGCTTCGTCGATCTTCATTGCCACTGGGTCTTCGGCATCGACGATGGCGCCAAGACTCCGGACGACAGCCTCGCGATGCTGCGGGGCTTGTTCGAGCTCGGCTTCTCCCACGTGGTGGCGACGCCTCACATGCGCCCCGGCATGTTCGACAACGAGCGCGCCGACCTCGTCGCGGCCTACGAGCGCACCCGCAGGGTGGTGACCGACGCGGGCGGCATCCCCGAGGTCTCGCTGGGCTCCGAGCACTTCTTCGACGATGTCGTCTTCGAACGGCTCTCGCAGGGTGCCGACCTTTCGCTCCCCTACTCGGGCGGCAAGAGCGTCCTGGTCGAGCTGCCGGTGACCGCGTTCCCGTTGCGGCTCGCCCATCGCTTCGCCGATCTCTCGCGCCGCGGTATGCGGCCGGTGCTCGCGCACCCCGAACGCTACGAGCCGGTGTGGGATCGGCCTGGCTCGCTCGACGAGCTCATCGACGTCGGCGCGATGATGCTCCTCGATGTCGCCGCCCTCGCCGGCAAGTACGGCAAGCAGCCGCGCAAGTGCGCCGAGCGGCTCCTCGACGACGGCTACTATCACGCGGCTTGCAGCGATGCGCATCGACCGGATGACGTCGACGCGGTGGCCGAAGGCATCGACAAACTCATCAAGCGGGTCGGCAAGGAAGAGGCGGAGTTCCTCCTCGGCGAAGGCCCGCGCGGGATCCTCGAAGGGCGCTTCTCGTCATGAGCGCGCCGTTTCGGGTATCCAAGGCATCACTTTGCGCGGGCGGATCTTCCGCCGCGCGCGACGCGCTGAACGTTTCACTTCGATAGGGTTGGAGGCGAGCTGTCATGCAGGAGCGAATCGCGGTCATCGGGCTCGGATACGTCGGTCTGCCCGTCGCGCTCGGCTTCGCGCGCAAGTTCGAGGACGTCGTCGGCTTCGACATCCACGCCGAGAAGGTGGCGGAGCTGAAGCGCGGTTACGACCGCAACCACGAGGTCGGCGAGGACGTCCTGTCGGCGACGAAGCTCAAGATCACCTCGGACCCGAAGGACCTCGAGGGACGGACGTTCTTCGTCGTCGCCGTGCCCACGCCGGTCGACAAGAACAACGTTCCCGACCTGACCCCGGTCGTCGAATCGAGCGAGACGGTGGGCAAGTTCCTCCAGAAGGGCGCCGTCGTCGTCTACGAGTCCACGGTGTATCCCGGCGTCACCGAGGACATCTGCGGCCCCATCCTCGCGAAGGTGTCCGGCCTTGCGCGCTCCGACTTCAAGCTGGGTTACTCGCCCGAGCGCATCAACCCGGGCGACCACGAGCACACGCTCGAGCGCATCGTGAAGGTCGTCTCCGGTGAGGACGACGAGACGCTCAAGCGCGTCGGCGACACCTATGCCAAGGTGATCGACGCCGGCGTGCACCGGGCGCCGAGCATCAAGGTGGCCGAAGCGGCGAAGGTGATCGAAAACACCCAGCGCGACATCAACATCGCGCTCATGAACGAGCTGGCGCTCATCTTCGAGCGCATGGGCATCCGCACCCAGGACGTGTTGCGGGCCGCGCGCACGAAGTGGAACTTCCTGCCGTTTTCGCCCGGCCTCGTCGGCGGTCATTGCATCGGCGTCGACCCCTACTACCTGACGACCAAGGCGCAGGAGCTGGGCTACCAGCCCGAGGTGATCCTCGCGGGTCGTCGCATCAACAACAACGTCGCGAGCTTCATCGCGCAGCGCCTCGTCAAGATGCTCATCATCGGCGACCAGCCGGTGAAGGGCGCGAAGGTCGGCGTGCTCGGTCTGACGTTCAAGGAGAACTGCAACGACCTGCGCAATAGCAAGGTTCCGGGGATCCTCGACGAGCTCAAGACCTTCGGGGTCGACGCGTTCATCCACGATCCGGTCGCCAACGCCGAGCAATGCGTGCACGAGTACGGCTTTTCGCTCTCCGCGATCGAGAGGTTCGAAAAGCTCGACGCGCTGATCCTCGCGGTCTCCCACAAGGAATACCTCGCAATGGGTCCGCAGAAGCTGATGGGCATGGTCAAGGACGGCGGCGTCGTGGTCGACGTGAAGAGCGCGCTGGAGCCGAGCCACGTGGAGCGCGGCATCCGCTACTGGAGCCTCTGACTCGGGTTTCGGTCTTTGGGGGCTGCCAGGCTTACCGGGCTACGCGGCGCGCCCGCCGCTCACGGCGTGAACGGGAGCACCTCCCAGGTGCCCGCGAGCTTCCCGCCTCGAACGAGATGGAGCGAGCCCAGCTCCTGCATGACCCGCTCGCTCTGGGTCGGGCGGAAGAAGACCGAGCTCTCCGGCTCGAGTGCGGTGCGTCGGGAGCCGTTGAGGAGCGACTGGTTGGTACTGGTCCCATACAGCGGATTCCGGATCAGCCCCTCGGGTGAGAAGGGCTTCGCCATCCAGCCGCCGCCGAAGAGAAAGTAAGTCACCTGGCGGTTCGGATCGATCCGACTCCAGGCTGCCGACAGCCGATCGAGGTAGGGGATCCGCGTGCCCTCCAGGCGCTTGAGCACGGGCGCCGCGAGGAACAGCGCCGGCTGGTGCGACGCGAGCGTGGGCACGTCGAAATCGGTCGGCATGACGAGCGCTGAACCAAGGGCCACCTCGCCCACTGGTCCGTCGGCACGGTGCAGCGCGTAGGTCTTGCTGCCACCTCCGTTAAACGTCGCATTCGCAGCCCAGGTGATGTCGTGGTCGCGGACCGCCCGGGCGAAGGCGGCATAGCGTTCGACGGAGACGCGGTGCGCGCGCTCAGGGCTCGACAAGAGCGGCGGAGCCGCGGCGACGTGGGCGTCGTAGCCCATGAGTCCGGCGAACCGAAGGTGCGCGGGATCCGCCGCAATCGACGAGAGTGCCGAGGACAGCGCGTCGGGCGAGGCGAAGCCGCCGCGGTGCAGGCCGACATCGACCTCCAGCGAAACCCGCAGGCGCACACCCAGCCGGCGGGCCTGCGCCTGGAGGCGAGCGAGACGCGCCCCGTCGTCGACGAGCCACTGCACGCGCTCGCCGCCGGCTGAGCCGTGCTGCTCGTAGAAGCGATCGATGGCACGCTCCGGGAGCGGCTTGCCGAGGAGGATGTCGGCCTCAGGGAAAAATGCGGAAAGCTCGGTCACCGACTCGTCGAAGACCATCAACCGATTGGTTGCGAGTCCCTCGAGCACGTGGCGGAGCAGCGGCACGCTGGGGAGCGACTTTGCGACCACGCGCAGCGCGACCCCAAACGCCGTGCGACGCCTCACCGTCGCGAGGTTCCGATCGAGCGCGTCGCGATCGAGCAGGAGGATCGGCTTGCCCGGACCCCGCTCGCGCAGCTCGCGCTCGAGGGCGGCGAAGTACGGCGCGTGGGGCGCGCCACGGTCGGGGACAACGCTCACCGGGAGGAGTCGCAGGAACTCGCTCATCGCATTCAGCGTCGCTGCCGCTCGCCCCGCACGGGAAGTACTTTAGGAGCGACGACGCAGGCACGTCGTGGACCACGGACCGCCCGGCCGAAATTTATGGTGGCGCCTGCCGGCGGGTCCCGGCGTATCCTCCTCCGCTCAACGATGTCGTTTCGTGCGGTCTGCTTCATCGCGGCGGGGGTGTGCCTCGCGTTCGGGGCGTCGAGCTGCCTCCTGGCCTACGACTTCGACGACTACGGGGCCGGAGGCGGGGCGAGCAACGGGGCAAACTCGGGGGCGAGCAACGGGGCAAACTCGGGGTCGACCAACGGGTCGAGCTCGAGCACCGGCGGCATCGAGGGTTTTCCCCAGTGTGCCGACGGCGAGTATGAGATCACGATCCTCCCGGCGGACTGGGAGGACGTGGTCGTCGGTCAACTGGGCATGGGCTTCGTTGCGGCACCCCGGGACGCCCTCGAGTTTCTGGTCATCGAAGAAGACGGGACGCTGAACCTCGAGACTCGCCAAAGCGGCACCGCAGGTCTCCTGGGCATCACGAAGCTCAATATCGACGAGGCGGACCGGATCATCGGCGTTCTCACCGACAGCTCGGACCTCAAGCTGAAAGGCTTCGACATCGGCGAAGGGAGTGACCGCCTCAGCAACTCGACGTTCGTCAGCGTGCGGCAGTTTGCAGGTGAGGGCGCGACGATTCTGGTCACGAGCGACTCGGGTGGCGAAACGGTTGCCCGGGTTCTGGAGCCTGGATGGGACGTGGAGAACCAGCGGCCGACGGCCGACAGCTTCACGTTCGTCGACGACTCCATAGATCTTGCCTGTGAAGGCGAATGCGAGCTTCGGAACGCCTACGCGTACCGAGACAACGCTGTCGTCTACGCCGGATACGTCGGTCAGGCAGGCGGGGGCACAGTCGTCGGCGGAACGCTGGTCGACGAGGGGCCGTTCGTCGCCGTCGTCACCTCGACCGGGCCTGCGGGGTTCGTTCTCCCGCTTTCCACCTACCTCGACGAGATCTTCGAAATGGGCCCGCAGATCGCGTACATCTCGGGAATCTCCGCCGGCAGGAACGTGACCTTATTCATCGAGAACGACGACCAGGAGCCCGTGACGACGACCTTCGGTGAAGGCGAAGCTCGAACGACTGATCCCAGCCGTTTCGCCAAAAACCACTGGATGGCGACGCAGTTCGACGCCGATCGGCCCTCGGTTGCGGTCTACGAAACGCGCGGTCAGCCCCAGGGAGACTCAGACCCACCCGTCTTCGAGATGGCGGGGGCGCGAGGTTTCGCCGTGGCGACCGCACCGCGACAAAACGCCAGCTTCGAGGGCATCCTCGTTTCCGCTCACGTCGGCCCCGAGGCGCTCGTTCTCGAAAACTGCACCCTTCCGGCCGACTCGTTCGTCCTGGTGAGAAAGACGGTGGCCGCCGCCCCATGAGTCTTCGCGCGCTCGGTCTCCTGATGCGATTTGCCACCTTCGCTGCCGCGATCGCCTCGACGGGTAGCGCTCTCGCCCAATCGACGACCCGCGATCCGGTCGCGGCCGAGGCCCTCTTCCGTTCCGCCCGCGACGAGATGAGTGCCGGCAAGCTCGACGTGGCCTGCCCGCGTTTCGAAGAGAGCTACCGCCTCGACCCAACGCCCGGGACGCTCTTCAACCTCGCCGTCTGCTTCGAGAAGGCTGGAAAGATCGCCAGCGCTTGGCAGAGGTGGCAGCAGGCGATGGACGCCGTCGGCGAGGGCGATCGCCGCTACGCCGAGGCGCAGCGCCATCGCGACGACCTCGTCGCGCAGCTACCCAAGATCGTCATCACGCTCGCGCCGGGATTCCCAGAAGACGCGACGATCAGCAAAGACGGAGGGGTCTTTGGCCGCCCCTCGTTGGGTGTCCCCATTCCTGTCGATCCCGGTTCACATGAAATGGTGGTTCGCCTCGGCGGGGGGGAGAAGAAGGCCCCGTTCGAAGCGGTGGCCGGCGTGACGAGCTCGGTCGAGCTCACGGCGCCCGAGCGAGCGGAGGACCCCGTTCCGCCACCCGTCCAACCCACACCGAACCCGGTTGAATCCACTGCTTCTTCCGAGTCCTCTGCACAATCCACGGTCGGCTGGGTTCTTCTCGGCGGTGGAGGCTTGGGTTTCGCCTTCTTCGGCGTGACGGGCGCGCTCATCGCCCAGGCCGCCGGCACGGCGAGCGCGGAGTGCCCGACCACGTGCAGCGAGGATGGGCAGTCGGCCAAAGATCTCGGCGACGCTCTTCTCGTGCCCAATGCCATCGGGCTCGTGGCCGGCGTCGTCCTCACAGGCGTTGGCGTCACGCTCGTACTCACCGATCCGGGTGAGGGGTCGGAGACGGCCACCACCCTGACGCTCGGTCCCGGCGGAGTCGCCGCTTCCGGGCGGTTCTAACGCGCAAGCACGACGACCCAGCCTTTTCTGGCGGTCCGCACGCGAACCGAGGCCCGTTAGTTGGCCCCCCAGCGTGTGCGGGCTTACCGGATCGCTGTGCGCAGATTCATTCAGATATCGCTAGCCCTGTTCGCGTTCTCGATGATCCTGCTGGCGCTGTCGCGCAGCCCGGATGCGAACGCGAGCAGCGCGTATGAGTCGCCCTACACGTACGACCAGACCTTCGGGACGATGCTGCGTCTCGTCCGGGTCGATCTCGGAATGAAGATCATCGAAAAGGACAAGGACCTCGGCTACGTGCTCTTCGAGTACACGAGCCCCGAAGCCGGAACCCGGGTCACCAACGGCTCATGCTCGCTGGTGAGCACGAAGACCGGCGTCCAGGTGAGCGTGCAGCTGCCGCAGATGCCGCGCTACCACGAGCAGATGATCGTGGACCTGCTCACCAAGAAGCTCGCCGAGGAGCACGGCGCGCCCTCCAAGCCCGAGCCTCCCGTCAAGGACGACAAGTCCAAGGGCGACAAGGCGAAGGATGGCGACAAGTCCAAGGACGGCGACAAGGACAAGGCCGACAAGCCCAGGGACGGCGATCGGGCGAACTGACGTCGTCGATGTCGTCGCCCCGCACACGGGGCTTCGTCCGACCCTTGCTGGGGCTGCCTCAGAGGCAGCGAACAGGCCGCGGTGGTGATGCCATCCGCGGCTTTTTCGCGTCGTAGAGGGAGGTCGGTGCGAGGCGCTTCTTCTTGCGCAGGGACGTCTCGAACACGTCGCGCATGAAGGCATCCTCGCTGGTCACCGCAGGGGGCTTCACGTCGGCCCAGAAGGCGTCGCCACCGGTCATCATGAAATCGCTGGCAACGAGAGTGACCTTCTCCTCGGACGGCACCAACCGGGCGCCGCGCCGCAGCTTCACCTCGAGCTTGCCGGACTTGCACTGAGCCTCCACCGTCACGCCGGAGATGGAGAGAATGCCTCCGGACCGCTGCAGGTTGGATGCGACGATCGACGCCACGTCGCGCGCCGTCATCGACGTGACTGCGATGCGGTTGTCGAAGGGGAACGCCTCGAACAGCGACGCATAGATGAGTTCGCCGGCCGGCAGATCGGCGCGTAGACCGCCGCCGTTCACCATGGCGATCGTCCTCAGGTCTCGTCCCTCGCGGAGCATGTCGGCGAAGAGATTGCCGAGCGCGCTCTCGCTGTCGTAGCGCCGCTCGATCGCCGCCTCGAGCCAGACGCCGAGCTTGGTGGCCTTCTTTGCCGCGGCCTTCGCGAGGTGCGGTGCGATCGCCGACGCCACCTTGGGGTCGCGCAGCACCGGGCGGCCCTCGTAGCTGCCGGCGTCGCACTTGTCCCAGTCGGGATCGCGCGGCTTGCCAGGGCACAGCTCGCGAGGCGGCTGAACTGCGCGGCTCACCACCTGGAGCGGCGAGCCCTCGACCGTGATGTCGACCCGCGAAAAATGGGTGCCGTACGCGAACCCTTCGGCGATCGGAATGCCCGCGATCACGTGCGCGACACCGGCGTGGGAATGCCCTCCGAAGATCGCATCGACCAGCCCGGGCGGCAGAGCGCGCGCGAGCCGGAACGCCTCGGACTCCATCTCGCAACGATCGGCGAGCGGATCGCCGCCGAACGTCGCGCACTTGCCGCCGGCGTGCATGACCGCGACGACGACGTCGGCGCGCGCTGAGGTTCGCAGCCGCTTTGCTTCGGAGGCGAGGGTCGCAGCGAGGGGCTCGATCGTCAGCTCGGTGACGTTGGCGGAGATCGTGGTCTGAAGCGTCTCCTCGGTTAGGAGGCCAACTACGCCGACGCGCAGGCCCGCGACCTCGACGACCGTCGACGGCTTCACGTGAGGCCACGCCGGCGTGGATGCCGAGCCCCTCTCGCGAAGGTTGGCGCCGAGAAACGGAAAAGGCGCTGCCGCGGCCAGTGCCTTGAGCGCGCCGCGCGGATCGTCGCCCACCGCGCTCGGCGTCGCGTGCGGGCCGACCGGGCCGAAGTCGAACTCGTGGTTGCCGATGGCTGCCGCGTCGTAGCCCAGTGCGGAGTAGCCCTCGACCACGCCGATGCCTTCGCCGAGGTTCGACTCCAGCGTGCCCTGGAACATGTCGCCGCCGTCGAGCAGGAGCACGCCTCCACCGTCAGCCTTGCGCGCAGCCCGGAGGTTCGCGACGTAGCCCGCCAGGAGCGGTAGCGATCCCATCCGACCGTGCAGATCGTTGGTGGACACGATGCTGAGCGTGCGCGGCCGCGCAGCCGTTGGTGCTGACGGCACGATCGCTGCCCGGGCCGAAGAAACCGGCGCCGCCTGCTGCCCCGACGGTGTCGCCACGCCGCCGCCGCACGCCGCGATCGCGAGGATCGCAGACGCGGCGGCGAGGAGCGTGCCCACGGAAAAGGCCATAGCAAGGCAAACGAAGTCTTTGGGGTGGGCAGGGTAGGTGTCGGGAGGAGGGCGACGTCATCGGACCTGGTGACGCACGTACTCGTAATCGACCGGCATGCCCTTGATGCCGCGCGGAGGTGGCGCGATCCAGTTGGCCATCTGCTTCGGATCGCAAATCGGCTTTTGCATGAGGCTCTTCACATAAGCCTCGTCCTCGGGGCTGGGGATCCAGTCGTATTTCTTTTTTTCCCACTCGTCGGCGGAGAGCGGCTGGCCCTTCGGGTCGAAATGCAGGCCCGCATGGATGCCGGTGGCGCGGTGGAAGCGGCGGCTGGGAAGCTCGATGCGGAACGAAAACCCGGCCTTTTCGATTGCACGGTTCCACTTGTCGACGCCGCGCTGCGAGTCGGCCACATACTCGTCTCGCAACACCTCGTTCATCGCGGTGCGCAGCGGCACGTCCTCCGACTTGAAGCCGGTGAACGTTCCGCCAGAGACCACCGGGACGTCCATGCGGTAGGTGCCCTCGAGCACCTTGTGGTCCTCATACTTGTCCTCCTTCGCGCGACCCTTGAGGCTGGAGGCGAAGAAGTTCGCGGCGTTGCTGGAGATTTCGCCGCCAAACAGGTCGAGGCTGACAGAATACCAGAAACTCACATACTTCTGCAGCGTCGGCAGATCGATGCCGCCTTCGGCGCGCGCGTCCTCCTCCTTGTTCTGCTTCATGAGCGCGAGCGTGCGCTCGATGATGCGAGTGAGGCCGCTCTCACCCACGAACATGTGGTGCGCCTCCTCCGTGAGCATGAACTTCGTCGTGCGCGCCAGGGGGTCGAACCCGCTCTCGCTGAGCGCGAGCAGCTGAAACTTGCCGTCGCGATCGGTGAAGTAGGTGAAACAGAAAAAGCTGAGCCAGTGCGCGCACGGCTCGTTGAACGCGCCGAGGATGCGCGGCTTGTCGGGGTTGCCGGAGCGGCGCTCGAGCAGGCCTTCCGCCTCTTCGCGGCCGTCGCGACCGAAGTGGTTCTGCAGCAGATAGACCATCGCCCAGAGGTGGCGACCCTCCTCGACGTTGACCTGGAACAGGTTGCGCAGGTCGTACATGCTCGGGCACGTCTGACCGAGCAGGCGCTGCTGCTCGACGCTCGCCGGCTCGGTGTCGCCCTGGGTGACGATCAGGCGGCGCAGCACGTTGCGGAATTCGCCGGGGATCTGCTGCCAGGCCGGCTGACCCATGAAGTCGCCGAAGCCGATGGTGCGATCGGGGATCGCGTCGGCCATGAAGATGCCCCACCGGTAGTCCGGCATTTTCACAAAGTCGTATTGCGCCCAGCCGTCGGAGTCGACGCTCACCGCGGTGCGCAGGTAGATCTGGTCCTCCTGGAAGCCTTCGGGGCCCATCTCCTTCCACCAGTCGAGGAACTTGGGCTGCCACGCTTCGAGGGCGCGCTGCAGCTTCTTGTCCGAAGACAGGTCGACGTTATTGGGGATGCGCTCCGAATTGACGACGTCGCTCATGTGCGTCTCCAGTCGAACTCCGGCCGCTCGGGACGGCCGTACATGGTCAGCGCGCCGCGTTCACCGACTGCGTTGGGGCGCTGGAAAATCCAGTTCTGCCAGGCGGAAAGCCTGGCGAAGATCTTGGTGTCCAAAGTTTCTGGGCCGGGGAAGCGCAAGCTCGCCTCCATCCCGGTGAGCGCGTCGGGCGAAAGGCTCGCGCGCTCCTCGATGGCCAGGCGCACCTCGTCCTCCCAGTCGATCTCGTCGGGGGTGAAGGTGACCAGGCCGAGCTTCATCGCCTTGGGGGCGTCGAGGAACTCCTTCTCGGTCCGGAGCGACTCGACCTTGGCGTCGTCGCGCAGGAAGCGGGTCTCGAGGCGGGTGATGCCGCTGCTGGTGCGCAGCGGGCCGAAGTTCATCGGCGACATCGCAACGTAGGCGCCGAGGTCACCGCCGCCTCCATCGAACATGTAGGCGCGGTCGGCGGCGAGCAGCAGCTCGAACATCGAACCGGCAAAGGCCGAGCCGGGATCGACGATGGCGAAGATGCTCTTGGCCGACAGATCGAGGCGGCGCAGGACGCGCCGCGCGTGGAGCACGATCTCCTTGGCGAGCCAGTCTCCGGCGCCGACCAGCGCGAGCATCGCCTCGTCGTGCTCGCGAACCAGCGCCGCGTCGCCCCGCGTCTTGAGGACAATGAGGCCGACCTCGGGGTGATTGAAGCGCAGGTCGAGCAGCACTGCATCGAACTCGCGGAAAGCGCGTACGAACCAGGTGTCGCAACCCTCACTGCGGAGCGCCGCTGCCGAGCCCGGAGGCGGCGCGTCGGGGGCGAGCATCGCGACGTCGGCGACGCGGGTCGCGCGGTCCACGACGACCGAGACGTACCGGTGGTCGGTCCCGACCTTCGAGCCCTCCTCCCAGCGGTTGTCGTCGAGCGGACGCAGCTCCATCCCTGCGCCGGTTTTGGCGGGCGCCCCGTCGACGAACCCCTTCACCCGAGCGGCGACGGCCTCGCTGAACTTGCTCTTGGAGGCGACTTCGTCGACCAGGCCCCATTCTTTGGCGCGCTTGCCGCGGACGCCTTCGGCCAGGGTGCAGAACACGTCGGCGAGATCGCGACGCACCCGCCGCTTGTCGACGAGTCGGGTGAGCCCGCCGGTGCCGGGGAGCACGGCGAGGAGCGGGGTCTCGGGGAACGACACGGCGCTGGAGCCGTCGTCGCACAGGACGATGGTCTCGCAGGCCAGCGCCAGCTCGTAGCCACCACCCGCCGCGGTTCCATTGAGCGCCGCGAGGTAGTGCTGCCCGCTCTCGGCGCACGCCTCTTCGAGATAGATGCGCGTCTCGTTGGTGAACTTACAGAAGTTCACCTTGAAGCCGTGGGTCGAGGCCCCGAGCATGTAGATGTTCGCGCCCGCGCAGAACACCTTGGGGTCGTTGCTGTCGACGATGACGACCGTGGTTTCGGGGTGCTCGAAGCGAAGACGCTGGACGGCGTCCGCCAGCTCGATGTCGACGCCGAGGTCATAGCTGTTCTGCTTGAGCGTGTAGCCGGGCCGCAGCGGACGATCCTCGACGACCGCAAGCGTCAGGCGCGCCACCGGACCATCGAAGGTGAGTTTCAGGTGCGTGTAGCGGCTCGGATGCGTGTCGAACCGGACGGGGGGCGCGGGTGCTACGGAGGCGTGCTCGGCCATGCGGTGAAAGCTCGCAGAGGGCAGCCGGTGGAGCAAGCACTATGCTTCGTCAATTGGCAGAATTGGAATTATAGTGCATGGATGTCGGGGCCTCGAGAAAAGGAGATCGGTCAGGGCGACGAACCCCCGCCGCTGCCCAGCAAGGCGCGCAAGCGCGACCCGGCCGCTCCTCCACACCCCATCTTGCAGGTCCTGGCCAACGAGATCCGCGAGACGCGCTTCGACTACCTGTGGACGGTTCGCGAGCTCGCCGAGCGCTCGGGTCTGTCCGAGCGCTTCATCGCCCTGGTGGAAAAAGGCGCCGCCAACCCGAGCGTTCTCTCGCTGGTCGCGCTCGCCGACGCCCTCGAGCGAAAGCCCTACCAGCTGCTCATGCCGGTCAATCAGAAGCCGGAACCACCCACGTTCGGCGGGCCGGCACGGTTCGTCTCGCTGATCGGGCTTCGTGGCGCCGGCAAGAGCACCATCGGCGCGCTGGCCGCCAAGACGCTCGGGATGCGCTTCGTCGAGCTCGACGCGGAGATCGAAAAGGCGGCGGGCATGGCCACGGCGGAGATCTTCGAGCTGCATGGCGCCGACGCGTTTCGCCGGTTCGAGCGAGAGGCTCTCGGCCGCACCCTGGCCGAACGCAGCAGTGCGGTGATCGCCACGAGCGGCGGCCTCGTCACCGACTCGGCCGCGCTCGAGCGACTCCTCGCCGCGAGCCGGACCATCTGGCTCAAGGCGCGACCCCAGGACCACTACCGGCGGGTGGTGGACCAGGGCGACACCCGACCGATGGCGAATCGCGAGCGGGCGATGGACGAGCTTCGGGGGCTGCTGCGCGCGCGGCGGGCGCTCTACGAACGCGCCGACGAGATCGTGGACACCTCCAAGCTGGGGCTCGAGCGCAGCGTGGATCGTGTCGTGAAGATCGCCCGAAGTCCCCGCGGCGAGTAGGCTTTCCCTTCCCCATCGATGGCCCGACTACGCGTCCTCTTCGCCGTCTCCGAGTGTTTTCCCTTCGCGAAGGCCGGTGGTCTCGGAGACGTGGCAGGTGCCCTCCCCTCCGCGCTCGCCTCGCGTCGACACGAGGTCCGCGTGGTCATGCCGCGCTACGCGGTGGCCGCCAAGCAACCGGCGGTGCGCCTACCCGACCCGCTCGCCGTACCGGGACCCTACGGCGAGACGTGGTGCGCCGTCTGGAAGAGCTCGTTGCCCGGTGACGTTCCCGTCTACCTCCTCGAGCACGAGCAGCTCTTCGGCCGCGACGGCATCTACAACGACAAGTCCGGCGAGTTCGGTGACAATCTCGCGCGCTACGCGTTCCTGTCCCGGGGCGCGCTGGCGTTGACCCGCTACCTCGACTGGGTCCCCGACGTCATCCACGTCCACGACTGGCCTACCGCGCTCATCCCCGCGCTGCTCGACACGGTGGAGGCGGGCTCGCCCCTGAGCCGCACCGCGACCGTGCTGTCGATCCACAACATGGGATACCAAGGATTGTTCTCGATGGAGGACGCCTGGTCGACGGGAATTCCCCCCGAGGACTTCGGCTCGCTCGAGTGGCGCCGCACGATGAACCTGCTCAAGGCGGGCCTGGCGCACGCGACGGCAGTCTCGACCGTCTCGCCCACCTACGCACTGGAGATCCAGGGCGCGAGCGGGGGCGCCGGGCTCGACCCGGTGCTCGCGATGCGACGCGATCACGTGGTCGGCATCCTCAACGGCATCGATGACGTGGAGTGGAACCCCAGCAAGGATCCCCACATCGCGGCGCCCTTCGACGCCGAGGATCTGACCGGCAAGGCGGTGTGCAAGGCCGACCTGCAGCGCGAGATGGGGCTTTCGGTGCGACCCGACGTTCCCCTGCTGGGCATCGTGTCGCGACTGGTCAACCAGAAGGGCATCGATGTCCTGGCCGATGCCCTGCCTCGGATCCTCGCGCTCGGAGTCCAGGTCGTGGTGCTCGGCTCGGGCGAGTCGTGGGCCGAGCGTAGCTTCCGCGCCCTATCGGCGGCGTCCCCGCAGTTCCGCGCCTACGTCGGCTACAACGAGGGTCTCGCGCACCGCATCGAAGCGGGCTGCGATCTCTTCTTGATGCCCTCGCGATACGAGCCGTGTGGGCTGAATCAGCTCTACAGCCAGCGCTACGGAACGCTGCCCGTGGTGCGCGGCGTCGGGGGCCTGGAGGACACCGTCGAGCACAACACGACGGGGTTCAAGTTCTCCCAGCTCGACGCCGACTCGTTGTACGGATGCGTCGCGTGGGCCGTGCACGTTTACCGCGACGATGCGCCGCGCTTCCGCCGGATGCAGTGGAGCGCGATGCGCAAGCCGATGGGCTGGACGCATGCAGCCCGCCCGTACGAGGCGCTCTATCGCTTCGCGATCTCGCGCCGCAGGGCCGGCGGATCCCCCCGCTGACACCGACAAAACGCGAAAGGCCCCGAGGGGGCCCGTCGCTTGCGAATCAACCGATGCGGAACGTGATCAGTGGTCGCCGCCGCCCTGGGGCACCTTGAGCGTGGGGCGCTTCTTCATGAACTCGCCGCCGGTGGCACCGCCACCGCCCGACACCTGACGGGTGAGGCCGCGGTTCTGCGACTCCAGCACGCGAGTGAAGTTGGTCACCAGCGCAAGGAGGTCGTCGGGGGGCGTGCTCTTGAGATCGGCGACCTCGGAGACGCGCTTCGCTTCCTTCTGGAAGGACTCGAGAGAGGGGGCAACGATGCGAGCCCACGCGTCGTCCTTGTGGTCCTCGCCGAACTTCTTGAGCTCTGCGACGTTCTTGTCGAGGGCCTCGACCTTCTCCTTCAGCTTCGCCACGTCGACGGTGTCGGCGGTGAGGATGTGCATCGCGTCGTGCGCGAGTTCGACACCGGCGTTCGCGACCTTCTGACCGTCCGTGTACTTCGACGTGTCGGGCTTGTTCTTGTCGGTGAAGCCATGGAGCGCGTCGCCGAGCTTCTTCTGGAGCTCGTCGAGCTTCGCGAAGCCGTCGGTCAGCTTCTTGTGGAGCTCCTTGCCCTTGGCGAAGCTGTCGCCCTTGAACTCTTCCTTGGCGTAGTAGGAGTTTGCGGTGGCGATGTCCTTGGAGAGCGCGACAGCGTATGGCGCGAACTCAGCGAGCACCTCGTCGAGGCCCGGGGCGGCGGGCGTCTTGATGCCCGCTGCGACGGTGCACGAGCGAGCGTGACGCTCGTAGGGCACGGGACGGGGGCGGTTGCCGAGCGTCTTGGCGAGCTTGCCAGCGGAGCCGCTGGGAGCCGGCGCGGCCTTGTCGGCCCGCTTCTCGACGGGCTTGTCGGCCGCCTTGTCGGCGGGCTTGGCGCTGCCCGCAGCCTTCGCGGCGG
>Ga0105046_10003823_pt1 | contig 23916 bp, 21 predicted proteins | sample MAT03_FD_78385 | JGI IMG/M metagenome (GOLD analysis project Ga0105046, IMG submission 78385) | Freshwater microbial communities from Lake Fryxell liftoff mats and glacier meltwater in Antarctica - MAT-03 (megahit assembly) | ecosystem: Environmental > Aquatic > Freshwater > Ice > Liftoff...
ATGAATTTTGTTCAAGTTGTTCAAGTTGTTCAAAAACTGCATTTCTTAATTTATCTGCTGCGGCATATTTATTTTTAATCAAATCATATTCTTCTTGTTTGATCAATTCAAATTCTTCTTGTAATTTCTCGATTGGCTCAAAATTCGCTTCCATTTTTGGGTATATTATTATTTACGATTTGGTAAATATCATAAGAGATATTAAATATTGTGGCTATTCTTACATTTATTTTTTTCAATTTTACATTAAAAGAATAAACAAATTAATAATATTTTGGTTCTGTTTTTTTTCTTCTTCTAATCATTTTTCTCGCTAAATCCTTTTCTCCTGAATAAAATATATCAAATTCATCTTTGTGAGCTATCTCCTCGTAGCCATCAAACCCTCCTTCATTATTACCATACGCATCACGAGTGTATAATGCATAATTTCTGACCTCAGTGATACCACCATCATCTTTATCAATTATCCAGAAATTTTTCTTTTCATTTGCATCACAACGAATATAGTATACAAATACTTTGAATGGTTCCATAATTTTTTGAATTTGACCATTTGGAAATATTTCTATCTTTTTATTTTTGTCAAGTAATAATTTTTTTGTTTTATTGTTTAATAATATTTCATCTTCGAAAGATGTATACGCTACCCAATTAGTACTATTACTATGATCGTAGTAAATAAATTTTATTCTCTCAACACCAGGAATATCGTAGTGTTTAAGGCTATAATAAAGACCAATTTTTTTTATTTTTTTTTTAATTTTTTCAATTTCCATTTTGTCATCTATTTCTGTTTTCTTTTTTTCCACAAGTTTTAATAACCAGTCGATAAATTCTAAATTGTCTTCATCATTATGGCTGATTAAATAATTTTTGATTTCTTTTTTGATAACGCCCATTTATAATGTCTTTTATTAGTTTATTACTTTAAATAAATTAATAAATTCAATTTTTTTTTAATTATTATTATGGTAACCATTTCTTCCAAATCAATGGATTAGCTATTGGATAATTTTTATATCTGTCAGTAGCAGTACAATTTAATACTGAACCAATCCATTTTGCTGGAACAGTTTCCGGATACAATGCACCCATAACAGCACCAACAATGCATGCATTAGTATCAGTATCGCCACCATATGAAACCACATCCAAAATAGCATTTTGGTAAGAATTATGATATTTGATAGAACGCAGCAACAACCAAAATGCAAATCCAACAAAACCAAAAATATGCGAGTCAATTTGTTTAATATTATACTCTTCGTCATGATAGAAAAAAGAATTCGAATTATTATCTACGGCATGATAAATTGCAACAATAAGCGAACTACTTCCACAATGATTCTTTCCCCACCAATAAATTTTATTAGCATTTTCGCCGTGTATCGCCTTCCAAAGCATTATTGCATAAATACTGGCAATATGTAATGCTTCTGAATTAGAATGCGTTAATTTGACATCTTCGCAAACTGCATCAATCATTTCATTTTGAGTTTTCTGATAATACAATGCTACTAATCCAAAAAGTCTCATTAAGAAACCATTACTAAGAGAACCAGAATTGTATTTTTTTGTTGCATGTAGCATACCTGTTAATGATGGTTGGGAAACTGATGTTCTTGTAGTTTTACCCATATCAAAAGGATTTGAATTGTACCATGCATGATACATACGTGAAACATATTTTTGGTCATATGATCCTTGTTTCATAATTACAGACATAATCGCTAAAGCCATTTCAGTATCATCAGTAAATTGTCCAGGTACTAATTGAAATGGCCCAGCACCTACCAATCCATTTTCAAACTTGGAATATTTCGAAATTAATAATTTGGCGTTTGTTCCTGATTCAAATTCTAATGTTGATCCCAAAGAATCACCTATTATTGCCCCTAATATTGCGTATCTTGCTTTGGTTCTATGGATTTCCATTAATATATTATATTAGTATATTACACCAATATATATTATAATCAAACACATCAATCAATTTTTATCTTCTAATGTTTAAAAAGTATTTATTTCTGATATCACTGGGCAACATTTCCAAATATTTAAAAAAATAATCTTTGGCTATTAAATTAGCGGCTGAATTTATTTCATCATACAATGTTCCCAATAATGTAAACCATTCATGCATTTTTACATCAGGAGGATTATTCATAGCTACTTTTTGAATTTTATTAATAGTATTTGATTGGAATCCTGGCAAATAATTAACGTCCTTAACCAAACTAGTAACAAGAGAAGTTGCTGTTCGAATATCTAAATTATTTGTTTGGTAAAGAACTCGATAAGTATCAATTCTGACCAATAATTGTTTATAAAGTCCAAATTTTTTTTCAATAACATTTTCGAGTTCCATTGATACATTTTTATCATTTCTGAAAAATTGTTTGAAAGGGAATAACATAAAATAGTATTCTTTGCTATAATTTGCTAATTTTAATTGATATTCAGCAGCGGCAATATAGGCATTTTTCATATCAACCAGTTTATAATTTGCTACAATATCTACACCAACCATGTATGATTCTATTTTGACATAATATTGTAACAATAATGAAGTATTTTTTTTTATTGTTTCAGTAAATGTTATTACATTACTTTGGTTTGTTTTATCACCACGAAGTATTTTTTTGTTGGAAATCAGTTCAGTAGGTGTCCATCGCAATTTATAATATTTCCATATTATTTCGGTTATGTAAAATAGTTTCTTGTCTAAATTATCGGCATATTTTTCCGAAATAATATCCCATTCATCAATATCAGATTTATCCAATAATGATTTTATTTTTGAAAGTTCCTCGCTGGAACCGGTATTGATTTTAAATCTATCGTCTATACCACATGTTATATATACGAGAATTACGTTTTGATCTTTTCTTATTCTTTCAAATAATTTTAATAATTCTTCATACATATTATTTTCGTTAATTTCTGGATAAACATTATTAACAACATCAATATCGGTGATATATGGAATTCTTCTTCGAAAACTTCCTTTAATAACATATTTGTTTGGTACCAAAAGGAGTTTGGGTAGTATATTTTTTCTAATATATGTTTCTAGTTTGTATGTAAATATGAGCATTTATATTCATAATATCAAATAATAAATTATTATTAATGAATTTATTTGGTTTTATTTATAAAAAAATTGATAAAAAAAATGCCTAGGTAGTAATCGATATAAATAAATAATAATATCAATTAACATTACAATGCCTGCTAAAAACTCGAAAGCTGCTTCCAAAGCGAAAGATGTAGAAGATTCGGATGAAGAAGAAGTTGTTACTTCAGAAGATGAAGCACCCAAAAAAGGTGGCCGTGCTTCACAAGCAAAAGGCAAAGGTAAAGCTGCTGACGAGTCCGAAGATGAATCTGATGGTTCCGATTCAGAACCAGCACCCAAAGCTAAAGGTAAAGCCGCCGCTAAAGGTAAAGCTGGAGCGAAAGGTGGAGCCAAAGGAAAGAAGGCCGATTCCGATAATGAAGAAGATGAAATGTCGGAAGGTTCAGATGATTCAGATGATGAAGCACCAGCCAAAGGTAAGGGCAAGAAAGCACCTGCCAAGAAAGCACCTGCCAAGAAAGCACCTGCACGAAGGGGAAAAGCTTCCAAGGATGAATCTGATGATGAATCTGATGAGGATTCTGATAGTAAACCAGTTGCTAAATCCAGAGCAAAGAAAGCCGCACCGAAAGGAAAAGGTGGAGATAAAGCACCACGAAAAAAGACACAATATCAGGAATTTATCTCAAAGGAAATAAAGAGACAACGCAAACAAAAACCAGGTTTGGCTAATAAGGAATATATGGCTCTTGCCGCTAAACAATGGAATGTTTACAAAGAGAAACACGGTATTGTAACCGCTGGATCAAAATCAGCCAAGAAACCCGCAGCCAAAGGAAAGGGTGCCGCAGCTAAAAAAGCACCACAGAAGAAGGCTAAAAAAGCCCCCGCTAAAAAATCTAAAAAAGTAGATTCGGAATCAGACGCCGAATCAGAATCTGATGGTTCGGATTAAACCGATTTAATTGAATATTTATAAATTACAAAAATTTATGATTTATAAATATCAAATAATGCATTTCAAAAAAGATAATCTAACTAATTTAATATAATTATGGGGGAAAATATGTATTGCGGTATAGGACCAATACCAAGAGGGAAAATTCGGGGAACTCCTGAATACTGTATTCAAACTAACCAGGTTAGATATTACGGTTTAGAACTTATTGATAAGAAATTATTAAAATCAGCCAAAGGAAAATCATCTGATATTGTCAAAGAACAGTTAAAATTAAAAAAAATAGAAGATGATGCTAAATTTTTAATAAAGGAAGTTAGAAATATAAAAGTTATTACCGAGGACAGAGATGCTAAACCTTCACAACAAAAAAGGGCTCAAAAAAAATTGGATGAATTATTAGTTCGACGAGATAAACTTGTTAAAAAATTAAAAACACAAAAAGAAGTTGTTGAAACACTAGAAAAAGAAGAAGCCAGATTAAATAAAAAAGCAAAAGAAAATTCTAAATTGAAAACCAAATCATCCGGTTCAAAAACTCAAAAGAAACGTTCTGGTTCAAAAAGAAGATAAGAATAGTAAATCATAATAAATCATAATAAATCATAATATATTGTTGTTTAGTAAAAAAAAATTGATTGAAAAAAATATCTGACAAACATTTATTTATTGATAATATTATAACATCAAAAGATGACAATAATACTTTTTGATATCGATGGTACACTAACACCAAGTGGTGAAATTATTAAACAGGATATGATGCAAATAATAGAAAAATTGTCGCAGCTTGAAAATGTTTCTTTGGGTTTAGTCGGTGGTGGAAATGCCGAAAAAATAACATGGCAAATGGGATCAGCTATCGAATATTTTAAATATATATTTTCGGAATGTGGTGCTGTTGTACAAATTGATGGTATTGTTGTCAAAGAAAAAAATATGTTAGATTATTGCAATAGAGAAGTATTGAATACAATTATTAAAAAAGCATTATTTGTTATTTCAGAAATGCCAATAATTTATCATGGTAATCAAATTGATTTTAGAAAAGGACTAATATATATATCTCCGCCTGGAATCCAAGCAACTACTCACGAAAGATCATTTTTTTTAGAAGCGGATAAAAAATTACATTTGCGAGAAAATTTATTGGTTGAACTCAAAAAAGTCAATAAAGATGACTTATTTGAAATTACTTACGGGGGCGCCGTTGGTGTTGGAGTTTGTCTAAAAGGATGGAATAAATCACAAATTGTTGGTTTTATGATGGATAATAACATTTATGATAAAATTTATTATTTTGGTGATCGATGTGATCCTGATGGAAATGATTATCCGCTCTATTCTCATGAACTTGTCAATGGTGTAGCTGTTAAAGATTATGAGGATACTATTAATAATATTAATGGATTATTTTTTAGTTAATATGTTGATACTATTAATAAAATTTTTCGTCAAATTATTATATTTAAAAATATTTTTTTTAGATATAATACTCAAATGGTTAATGAAATTAAGTCTGTTAATGATTTTGCCGTGGCAATTGGTAACGATGCAACAGGTTTAGTGGTAATCGATTTTTTTGCAAATTGGTGTGGTCCATGTAAACAAATTGCTCCCTTTTATGCTAAATTGGAGGAAAAATATCCGAATGTTGGGTTTTATAAATTGAATAGTGATAATGAAGCAACATCTTCAGTTATTGGAGTATGTGAGATATCAACTTTGCCCACGTTCAGTTTTTTCTATGGTGGAAGATATATTAACAAATTTATTGGAGCAAATGAAGTTGCATTAGAAAACATGATACAACAACAATTAATGAAACCAGTAGGAATTATCCCTTCCTAAAATATATTAATAAAATAATTTGGTTAATTCTATTATTAATATAAAAAATGAGCATGCTTTAATTTTTAATGATGTGTACCAAAAAAATAAATTATTTAACACCAGAAACAGATCTAAATGAAATTTTTAAAAAAATGAATTTAGATCCAAATCGCGTAACAAATGTTTATAATCATGGATCTCGCGTACACGGTTATGCTACTGAAACATCGGATTACGACATATTAATAGTAGCTAATGTTAAACAAAAAAAATTAAAATTCAAAAAAAATTTCAAAGAAGTTTATTTTCATACTTTTGATCTTAATACATACCAAATCAATGATAAACAATACGACGTTGTAATGTATTCGAGTAAGAATTTCAAAAAAATCATCAAAAGAAATTTTTTAAATGTGATAGAATGTTTTTTTAATATGCCAGAATTCATACCAGTCAACAAAATTGATTATAAAAAAATTTACTTGGAAAAATATTATGATAAAAATTTAATTGGATTGGCTATTATATCAGAATTGGAATATTCTTTGTATTGTGTTGATCGATATAAAATTAATATATAAATAAATCTACCAAATTTATCCAGTCCAAATAATACAATTAATACACATATGCTAAATAATATATATGAGGATAAATGGGTTTGTAAAAAAATTTTTAATTTAATAAGATATATTGGTATCACTCTACAACTACTACAATCAAAAAATATTACTAATCCCAATGAAAATTGTCAATTAAAATTTATAATAAATGAAATGTATAAAAGGGGATCAAATTTTAACACAATATATGTTTATTTAATGTCTATTTTACAAACAAATTTAGATAATTTCAACAAACTGTACGATACAAATAAAGCAATTAGCATCTTTTAAAAAATAGCACAAAGCCTTGTAAAAATATATACTAATGTATATATCTTTAGAGGGTCGAATATAAATAATTCATAACATACAATAATATTGGAAGAAAATGAATCGGATTGTTATTTTCCAAACGGCAAGTTGGCATAAAGTTCCGGAAGTCAAACGTCATTTCGATCCTTATGGAATTGTTATGATTCATGAAAAAAATAAATTTTTATCACCAGAAAAAATTATTTCAAAATATAAATTTGGTTTGGATAAAATTTTGGTTGCTATTATTCGTGAGAGAAGTTCACTGGTAAAAACTGGTACATTGATTCGATGTGATATGAATCATTTAGAGGATGCTGAACATTTATCCGAATTAAAAGTTTATCAAATCAAAAATAATAAAATAGTTAATATTGTTAATTATTCAGAACGGACATGCGGATATATTGATTTATATAGTGATCCAATACCAGCTAAATTTGATTGGGATAATAAATTTTATCTCTTGTCGTGTCATATGAATTATGTTCAATTAAATGAAATAAATATTAAAATTTCATCAAGAGATGCATGCGTATCTAAATATATTACAGAACATTTGTTTTATAAAAATAAAATAGATTTGGCATATCATCCACAAAAGCAATTAAGATCAATCGATTTTGATACTAATGGTATTAGAACCGTACTAAATAATTTAATAAAGTCCAATCCAAAAATGATTGATTATGGTATCGCTAAAATAATTGATTATGTATACCAAAATGGTATTTATTTTATGTCGGCTATTAATCGTAGAATAAAATTAAACTGGAATCCTGGAATCAATGGTATTCCTTTTACCGGAAAACCAAATGATATCATGCATGAACTAACCTACATGATACATGATTTTGGCCATTTTGCTGTACGTCCCGATGTTATTTTTATAGGGAACCATAATGATTTGTACTATCGAGTTTATATGATTACTAGAATGATGTCAGAAGCCATAACTATTATATTGGCAGATATGATATTTGTGCATTCAATAATTGAATCGGGTAATAATTATCCAACGGTTGCTTCCCGCAAAATATATCCATTATTTTTGGAATTGGACATAAATTTAGATTTGAACAATGAAAAAGTATTTTTGGATTCGTTGTATAAATTATTAGAAGCAAATGTGTTTTATTGTTTATTGGGTGATGATACTTTTTTTACAAAACTCCTGAAAAATAGGGAAAATACTAAAGCTCTAAATGATTACAAAGAAAAATATTCCCAATATTTCATCCAAGATTATTTATGGACACAAAATAATTATAATCAAATGCTAAAACAAGTCGAAACACACAAACAATGGTACCAATCAATAAACCAATTAAATAAACAATACTATTTGAATTTAGTATCTATTAATGAATTATGCGGAAAAATGAATCTTCAAAATGATAAATTGAACAATTATGATTTGATAAAATTAATTTTTAATTATGTTTTTGATAATAATGTTAAACATTTGTTCATCAATCGTCAAAACAATAATAATAATTTTGTTATTAGTGAAAATAATTTATCAAAAGCTTTTGTAAGATATATTTGTAACCAAATATTTATTTTTGATAAATTTAAATATAAAAATGAATCAACCATTTACAAAAACAAAATAATAAAATATTTATTAATGAAATGCGATAATAAAATAGAACCAACTGATATTAAAAATATTCGTTCTTTTTATAAAACTTATTTAGATTCATGCTATAATTGTAATCTTATCACTATTGATGATATGAATACTTATGATGAACTTTATTCTATAATAGATCCACATATTGTTAATTATGATAAAAAATATCCGGAACCACTTGATATCGTTGCTAATAAAATTTTAAATTATGTTACAGTGGACAAATAAATATTATTTTATTAATAAAATTATTATCTTTATTTTTTATTAATAAAAAAAACAAAATTAAAAGTTTTCTTGGCAAAAAATTTAAATTAATAAATAAATTAAAAACTACTATTTTTGTGCACCTCTAAAAAAATTTTGTATTGAGAATTTTTTTTATGTACAAAAATAAAAATTCCAATTATTTATGTTATGTTAAATTCCCGCGCGGACCAACACCTCAGTAGTATGCTGATGCTATTTTTGATACGGTAGTACACCTCCTATTAGGCAACTGTACCTATTTTTTGTATTAAGTTACACCTCGTATTTTTTGTATTATTTGATGTTATATGCTTTAATTATTTTTTGTATTGAAATACCCCTCAGAATATTTCATTACTTTTTTAAATATAATTTACACCTCTTGATACTGTATGCTTTATTACTTTTTGTATCGAAATTACACCTCATAATATTTTATTACACGTTTTAACTGTTTAAAAATAAAAAAGGATTAACTATAATGGTGTAGTATGGTACAATACAAGTGTAATCAGTGTTTTAAAATATTTACACACAAAGGTGATTATAATAGACATTTATCAAGAAAAAAACCATGTAAATTCGCGAGTAATGTTGATAGTAAAATAGTATTTTATAAATGTAAAAAATGCGATATAAAATTCGATCGAAAAGATAATTATCGACGACATATCAAAAAATGCATAATATTATGCGAAAAAAATAATATTAACAATAAAATAAATAATGGATCAATAATTACTGGAAATAATGGACCAATAATTACTGGAAATAATAATAAAATTATTATAAATCAATACAATTTAGTTCCTTTTGCCAAAGATGGAATTGATTGTTTGACCCTACCCGAACGAGTTGCCATTTTTTCTTCTAATGAAAATCCAATGGAAATGATTATTGTGGAAGTTAATATGAATCCTGATAAAAAAAATCATCATAATGTCGGTTATACAGATCAACATTTCGGATACGGTATCATATTTGATGGTAATAGATGGATTACAGAACGAATTGATGTTATATTAGAAGTTTTGTTTGAATCGAAAGAAAAAGATTTATTAAAAATTTATGAAGAAATTAAAGATTTTCTATTGGATGATACTAAAAATACTATTAAAAATACACTAAATAATTTGAGCGAAATACTTTCACCAACAAATAAAATTAATGCAACAGCAAAAAAAAAATTAATAGCACATTTAAAAAAACATTTTTATAATAATCGTCATCTTGTTTTGGATGCCAAAAAACATACAGATAATAATACAATAAATAACGATCATAAATATAATTTCAAAAATATACTAAAAGAAGGTTATACTATTGAGGATGTTGCTAAAGGTATTTTAGAAAAAAAACGAATAAATCTCAAAAAAGAAATAGCAAAAAGTATTTTAAAAGAGTTATCTGATGACATAAACGAATCAGAATTTAATGCATTAACAAATATTATTAATGAATGCACGAGTATAAAAAATTTAAGCATAATAACTAATTTATTAAATAAAACATTTTGTTTCAAAAATAAAATCAATGAAAAAATTATTCAAAATAAATTACGCGAATCCGAAATTATTGATAAATTTTTGTTTCCCAAATAAAAATGATTGTTAATAAATTTATTAATAAATTTATTAATAACCAGCCAATTTTTTTAAACAAATATCGTAACATTTTGGTAATTCTTTTGTATCGTAACCTCCTTCAAGGACCATACCAATTGGTACTTCAAAATTAACCAATGTTTCGATAATTTCCCCATAACATGTAGGAGTTAATTTCATAATAGCCATTGGATCAGTAGCCAACCCATCAAAACCGGCAGATATTAGAATTAAATCGGGGCAATATTTTGCAATTGTTGGAACAACTTTGGATCTAAATATTTCCAAATACGAATCCGTATCAATATTTTTTTGTACAATGATGTTTAAATTATATCCTGAACCTTCTTCATTGCCTATTTCATTTTCTAAACCTGTTTTTGGATATGCCGTTGCAGTATGCATCGAACAATAGTATACATCTTTTCTATTATAAAATATTTCTTGTGTTCCATTACCATGATGTGCATCAAAATCAAAAATAAAAATATTTTTGAAACCAATAAATCTTGCATATTCAGCACAGATTGCAATATTATTAACCAAACAAAATCCTCCGGATAAATTAAATGATGCATGGTGACCAGGTGGACGTACTATTGCAAAACCATGATTAGTTTTTTTAGTATAGATATCCGATACCATTGAACAAACCAAATTAATAACATTTTTAATCAATGCATAACTATTATGTGTAATGTATGTTGTATCTGAATCCAAAATTCGATTATCAATAATGTGTGCATATTTAAAAAAATTAACTTCTTTAATTTCGGTACCACATAATTCGCATTTATTATCCGATGTTGCGGAAGTACATCCATGACAGTTCCTTGTTGTTATATTTTTAGATTTTTGGCGTAAAATTTTTTGCAAAAGATTTTGGTCGAAAGATGTTTTTGATAAATATTTGACAAGATTGTTATTTTGATGGAGTTTTTTTAGAAATTTAAAGTGAATTGATTTTTTTTTTGGATAAACTATGCGATACCTTTTGGAAATAAAATAGGTAATATTAATATTGGTTCTCGTACCACATTCCAAACTACCGAAATTTGGATCATGGTATTTGGTTGATTTATCATCATAATAAATACTTACGGTATTTATTTTATTCATCTGATATTATTTTTTTATTCAGTATTCAGTCGTTAATATAACCAGTTATTTGATCAATTATTTATTAAAAACATTTCCCAAAAAAAGTTGATATTGTTATTGTTACAATAATATTAGTATGATACTAATATTATCAGAATTTGAATGATGGATCACAAAAATATTTTGGATTTAGATGTTTCTAAATCAATTAAAGATTTTGAAAAAAGCATTAATACCCAATATTCAAATGATACGATTTATAAATTAATTGAGTTAGTTAAATTTTTTGGCCAAAAAATAGGAACAATTTATTTAGATTTTCATGAACTAACACAATATGCTCTAACAATTAAATATTTAAAATGTGAGTTACCACTTGTGTTCGAATTTGATTGTTTGCATCAATTTATCAATGTTGTATACTATAATAATGATCAAACGAAAACATATTTAAAATTCTTTTTGTCAATTAATGATGATCCAACTATTAAATATGTAGAAAATGATCATTCGGGTATTATACCATCATATCAAGACAAAAATATAAAATTAAAACCGGGAGAATATTTGATTAATTTATGTCATTGTTTAGCAACATTTATTGGATTTTATAGAATAAGATTAGATGATGATTCTTATTTAATTACCAAAGATACTACAGGAAATGAAATGCGAACAAAATTATGGTTGTATTATTTAATTACTAAAGGAAAATCTTGGTACGCTAAATTTGGATATGAACCCGGAAACTCCAACGTACACGAATATTTAAATAATATTTCGGATGCGAGAAATATTAGACTTGATAGTGTTTGTTTGTGTTTAAAAAAAATTTTGTTTGCTCCAAATAAAGACTATTTAGACGATGTATTAGTCACATCGGCTGAAAAAATTGTCGACCTCATTGGTTTATCAAATGAAACTCTTCATGAATACACTACAAATCATACATTAGAAGAATTCACCGATTTAACAAATAATCTCACACAAAGTATATTTGCCCGTAGCGTTTCAATTCGAATAATAAATACTAAACAAATAGATGAGGTTTCGATAGAAAAACAAATTAATGATATTCCAATTATGGTTACCCCAAAAATCAAAGAATGTAATTCAGAATCGGATGATGATGATACAAGTGATGATGATACAAGCGATGACGATTGTGAATCCCAGTATTATAATTTGGAATTCCCTTGGTATGGTATATTCAGAAAATTATTGGTAGTTAATGTTATCCAAGTCAACAATAATGTTAATAAACATTACTATCGATTATCCTAAAAAATTGAAAATGATAAGTATCATAAATGTTCAAATATATCAAATTATTACGTTATTACACCCAGAACATGAATAAAATACCATTACGGGCATTGATTTACTATTTATTGCTTATTTTATTTACTTTTGTATATAATATTTTAGCCGAAATATTGTACTATATTAAAACATTATTTGGCACAACATGGGCGCATATGTATAGTAACATAATAAAAAATCTAGGATACAATAACAAAATAACCTACTATTACGCCCATGCGCATTTATTAGTTCTAAAACTGGTTGGAACCAAAATTTTCCTAAATCAAAAAATATCATCCGATAGAATGCTTTGGATTTCAAATCATAGAAGCAAATTAGATGGCCTGCTTATTCAGTGTATATTGTGTGCAAATGGTAATAATGTCACAACTGTCACTAAGAAAATTGTTGGTTATTTTCCGATATTTGGATCATTTGGAAAGAATATTCACAATATTTTTATTGAGCGCAACAAAAATATAGCCGAAAAAATTCTTACCGATGCAAGTCATAAAACTATTGATGATAATGGATCAATTCTTATTTTTCCAGAAGGAACAACAATGAGTTCTACTAATATGGAACTTTCCAATAAATATGCTACTGATAATGATTTGCAACAATTAAAAAATGTTTTATTACCCAGAACCACCGGTTTTGATATTATTCATCGCGAAGGTAACTTTAATAAAGTAGGTAATATTACAATACAATACAAAAAACCATCTATTCCGTACGGAATGCAACATTCTTTTGTAGATTTATTTTTAATTTTCCCAACAGAAATTTATTTGGACATACAATATGATAATATTAAAAGCAAGGATTTGTATCGAGTTTTTGAAGAAAAGGATAAAAATTTAGAAAAAAAAATAAACCGGGATTCATACAGAGAAAATAATTGCTATTCTACAATGTGCATCATCCTAAACGCAATAATATTCATTGGATTCTATTTGTTATTTTTATTGGTGCCGTCATTTTGTTATACCGCTACTATTTTTACGATTTTTATAATTATGACATCTTTTTTTCGCAAGTCATAATACTTGATGGTGGTGATGATAATAAAAATATATTATAAAAAACAATATATTATTGTAGTAAATGATTCGAAAAGAAATATTAAATATTTACGATAAAAATTTAGTATTTTTTGTTGCAAATTGTGAAAATGTAGATAATCCAGTTGCGCATTTAAATGTTAGTGCGATGCAAAAAGAAATGTATAGTTTTGGAATTGTTTTAAATGGTGTTATCGATGATCCAGTTTTTGATTGCATATCAACACCATTATATTCAACAATTGATGCGGCTGATTATTTTGTTCTTGATGTTATTCATGAACCGTATCAAGCTGATTATACCTTGTCGTCTCGCGTGTCTGAAGGACAAGAGTTCCGAGTGTCCAAGGACTCTCCAAAGGAGCAGGTTAAGTTGGGAAATTTAAACTTTACTAGGAACACAATTTCTCAATATTATCAAAAAAAAATGAGATTTATTTTCGTCGATATTGAAAGTTTGTATCAGGGAAAATTTGACATTTATAAAAATGATACTGCTTTATCCCAAAGCACTACTCTACAAAACAACGAACAGGATTTTGACAATTGGCTTATACAATCCATTACTGAAAATATTTTTTGCGAAAATTTATTTATTGTTACAAATAAAACTCCTTTTTATTATTTATCATTGGATCCATCAAACAAATACATTAATAGATTCCTGAATATTCTCGAAACACATGCAAAAAGTGATATTATTTATTTGTCGACTGATAATGATTATTTTAATAATATTTTTGTTTATAAAACTTTTGAAAATTCTAATTTGGTATCCAAAATAAATTATATTTTAGTTGGAAAATTAGGGGAAATTATTAAGCGGCCATCAATTTTTAATAAAAAAATTAATATGCAGTTTTTTAAAAGAATTTATTTTTGTCATTGTTCCTACGATATTAGTGGTTATGTTCAAATCCAAATACATAGTATTGGTATTAGAATTGATTATCGAGCAATTAATAGTGATAATATTGTTAATGACGTAATACATTACATCATAAGAATAATAGAAAAAACAAATACACACGAAATTACTAACCAAGAAAAAAAAATTTTACGCCAATATTTGAAATTTGCTCAAGAAAATAATTACTTTAATATTTATAAATATTCAAAATCAAATAAAAAATATTCAACAAATATATTGAGAGAAAAATTAATTAATAGCATTTTACCCAAAATTAATAGTATTATTGGTGACACAATCCAACATGACCCACCCATTGTTTAAAATAAAATAGTTACCCGAATTAGCGCAAATATACAAATTATGATATAAAAAGATAATATATACTGTATTATGTGGATGTAATAGTTCACTGGTTTGGCTTAATGAAAATTTAAATCGAATCAATTCATCATGGTCTAGTGGTATGACGTTTTCCTTCCAAGAAAAAAGCCCGGATTCGATTTCCGGTGATAAAATGTGTCGTTAGTTTAGTGGTAAAATATGTCGTTGCCAGCGACAAGATACGCGTTCGATTCGCGTACGACACAAAATAGTTATCATTAATATAATTATTAAGGATAACCATTGTGGTCTAGTGGTATGACATCAGTCCCTCAAACTGAAAACGCAAATTCGATTTTTGCCAATGGTGGTTCGATATCTTCTAATAGTTAGGATGGCACTCTTTCAAAGTGTCGGCATGGGTGCAAATCCCATTATCGAAATAATAAGCAATCTATTCTGATACAGTATAGATTGCCTGCTTGGCAGATTGGAATATGCGCTGCGCTCTTAACGCAGATGAGGTGGGTTCGATTCCCACAGCAGGCTCAGTTCATTAGTTCAATGGTAGAACACGACTTTTACGAAGTCATAACTCCGGTTCGATTCCGGAATGAACTACGAGGTATTAGTTTAGTGGTAGAACATCGGCTAAAGCCTTGTTCAACCTGCGCTGAAAGCGACAAGGTAAAACATTGGTCTAATAAGCCAAAATCTTGGGTTCGATTCCCAAATACCTCAAGTCCCATTCGTCTAGTGGTTAGGACGCCGATCTTATAAGTCGGAAACAGGTGTTCGATTCACCTATGGGACAACATAACAAATAATTATTTTTTCGAATAATTATTTATTATAAGAACACGATAATGTATCTAGCACCAGAAGACGCTAGTATTTTAAAAAATTGATTTTTAATTAATAAAAATACTTCACCGTAATAAAAATATACCAATAAGAAATGAATTCAGCGTTTAAACAACCAAATTTATTCAAATCTAACAATAAAATAAATCGGTTACCATATTCTATCTATTTGGTACCGTTTGTGACAATATTTAAATATTTTAGTAATTACGAAAATATTTATTTTTTGTTCATATCAATTTTTCAATTATCCACATTGGGTATTTTACCACGCGAATGGAGTCCGACTGGGCCATTTAGTACAGTAATTCCGCTAGCAATTTGTGTTTCAATCGAAATTATAACTGCTGTAATAAAGTGGAATAATATTAGATCTCAAGATAAAAGTGAAAATAATAAAATTTATAATTATGTTGATAAATTTAAAAACGTATGCCAAATCAAAAATAAACATTTATTACCAGGACATATTATTTTTTTGGTAAAAAACGATGTTGTACCAATCGATGGTATATTAATTGATACTGTGTCAGAAAATTATGCTAAAATAAATTTAGCACTGCTAACTGGTGAATCAAATATACATCATATACCTAAACCAAATAAAAATCTCAGTTTGGATGATTATATTGGATCTGTATTAGTAATAAATTATCATTCTGTTAGTGATACAAATTTTGATGGTTGGATAAATTTGCCCAATGAACAAATTAAAATATCACAATCCAATCTTATTGCAGCCGGATCCATTATTAAATCGGATAGTATCTATATATGGGTTTCAGCATGCGGTAATGATAAAATTAATAAAAAAATTAAAAACGCTCGCACAAAATATTCCACAATTGATAAATTTGTTGGTCAATACATGATGAATATAAGTGTATGCTTATTGATATTTCTAATAATAATGATATCACTCATTAAAACATATCATTCAGTTAATCCGAGTATTGTAGTATTTATGTTATATTGTGTTCAAAATTGGATTCTATTTAATGGAATAATTCCATTTTCTATTAAAATTTTTTTAATATTGGCGAGAAATTACGAAGCAAAAATGGGTTCCGATCAATATTTAACTGTAAATGATGCTTCACAAATAGATGATTTTGGCAAAATAAAAAAAATTATTTGTGACAAAACTGGTACTATAACAAAAAATAAATTAGAATTTACTAAAATAATAGCAGCTGATTCAGTAGAAGTATTTGATATTACAACATTTACGACATGCCATAAATCAGTACCTAAACATTTTTTAAAATGTTTAGGATTATGTATTCATCATAGTGGTAACGAATTTGCTACCAATGAGGATAAAATTATTAGAGCAAATTACCATTTGTTGGGATCCAGTATTATAAATAATAATGATAATACAGTTCTTTTTGTGAACAGTGATGAATATCATTATAAATATGTCGAGATAAATGGTTTAGATTTTACATTTGAAAGAAAATTATCGAGTAAACTTGTGAAAAATAATAAAAATGATTATTTTATTTACACCAAGGGATCGATTGATATACTTTATCACAAAATAAAATCAAATGATAAAAATAAATTGGAAAAAGTAGAACAAATAATTGGTGACAAATATCCGGATTTGCGATTACTATCATTTGCGTATAAGAAGTTGAATAATAGCGAAATAGCTGCATTAAAAAACTCGGAAAATCAGGAGACTATCGATTTATTAGAATCAAACTTGGTATTTTTAGGAATTATTGGAATTAGGGACATATTACAAACAAATGTCAGTGCAGCCATTGCGAAAATAAATGATTATGGTATTAGTTGTAGTTTGTGTACTGGTGATCGAAAAATAACAGCCATAACAGTTGCCAAAGAGGTTAATATATTTTCCAGCGACCAAGATTTAATAGAATATAATTTTGATACAACAGCATCAGCAGTCGTGGATAAAACTTTGGTATTTGGAGGAAATGATATTAAAGTCTTATCAGACAAAACAAAATTTCAGCAATGTTTGGTTGCTAGTAAAAATTTTATTGGATACAATATGGTTCCCAGTGATAAAAGTATGGTAACCAGTTTAATTGAATCCGCTAATGTTAATGTACTTGCTATTGGTGATGGTTTTAATGATTTGGGTATGTTCAATGCTGCTAGTATTAGTGTAGCTATTAAGGGTAGTGATTTCGTCGAAAATAGCGCTGATTTTTCTATTAAGGAGTTTTTTACTTTGGTTAAAATTTTTCAATTAGCAACTGAATGCTATCATAAAAATACTGGATTAATTAATTTTACCTTTTATCGATCAGCATCAGTTATTTTTGCCATTGTAGCACATTGTCTTATCAATTACCATATATTATATGAATCACCATTTAATGGTTTTGTATTACAAGCGTTTAATTTTGCATGGGCAATTGCCGGAATTTATTATTTGGTAATTTACAAAAAAATACCACAAGACAATACTGGATATTTCAAAATATGTCAAACCTCTAAATATTCTTGTTACAAATATACATCGGTTTGGAATATAATGGGTATAATTAATGGTATTGTGCTTGTTTGTATTTGCCACTATTATTTGGATAGCCAAAATAATTATTTTAATGATGTACTTGCGCTTTTTGTTATTTTGACGATAAATTTACAACTATACAAAATAAATAGTTATGATCGTGGTGCGATAATTTATTGTGGTATTGGCATTTTGAATTTTATTATTTATTTATTGATGGTACAAACATTTATTGGCGTTTTTTGGGCTATAATATCTATTTCCAATAATTTTTATTTAATTTTATTTTTGCATATGTTGGCACAGGTTATGATTTGTTAAATTTTTTGCAATCTTTTTGATAATATTATAATTACTAAATTATAATATTATCAAAAGTGATATAAAAACTTGTTATCTACTATTATTGTGGAGTACCATTGATTCCACAATAAAATACTAATCAAATGGCTTTAGTTGGGTTAAACAGCAAATAATCAAAAGAGAAGTTTTTTTTTTATTTCGACCCTAGTAAGCCAAACAGCAACATAACAATACTGGTAGTATTGTTTCTTGTTAAAGAAACAAACAGCTAAATTTTTTTGGCATATGCGGTGGTGTTCGCGATTCTAGTTAGAATCATACAGCTAAAAAGTTGGTACCCGGATTTTTCCAGTTGACCCGTGATTGTGGTCATACAGCTAAAAATTTTACGACATATTCAGTCAACAAAAAAAGTTTACTCGATATACAAAGTGACCCTAGTAAATGGTCATACAGCAACAAACTACTAGAGGAAATGTCCGAACCTTTAAAAAATATGAAAATGCGTGCATTTTACATACTTTTTATAAGGTGAGTTTGGGCTTCCAAGCCCAAATTTTTCATATTTATATGAAAAAGCCTCGTAAAAATACATGCATTCGTATGTATTTTTTGAGAGCCGCAAATGACTCCAGTAATAGCCGGAATTTTTCTGGTTGGGGAGTTACACAGCTAAACTAAAATCGTCAGTGCTTGTAGCTCATTTGGTAGAGCGCCCGTCTTGATGTCGGGAGGTAGCGGGATCAAAACCCGTCGAGTACATTTTTTATTTTTGTCATAAATATTTAATAAATATTTATAACTAATAATTTTTTAACATTTGTTCTGATTACATGGATTACACAAATCCACTGGCTTGACGCTATTAACATATACTGGATTTTTAGGATAATGTGGTTGTGTTATAATTTTATCGCATTTGTTTCCAAAATAAACAATAAAATCCACACTCCCGTCATTATTTTTAATCATTTTAACACTATTAACGGGTTTAGAATTAAATTTAGGATCAAATACAGGAGAAACTAAATTAATGCGAAGAGTATCACTAGTGTTACATTTGACATACATAAAAGAATCAACTGATTTATAATTTGGCAAATCATTAGCTTGGAAAATTTGTTTATGATATTGAACAGGTAATTTTTTATTTTTTTCCACAATAAAATTATTTGGATTGGTATATATTTTGTCCTTTAAATATGGCTGTAAATAAATACAATTATCATCATTATCGTTATTATCATTAAATAATTGATTTTTTGCTGTTCCATTTTTAATATTGGATGCTCTTTCTAATACTCGAGCATGAGCATCAGAAATTTTGATAAGATTATCCGCCATTTATATATAGTTATGTTATAATTATTTTAAGTTAGAATTTTTTTAAGGACATCATTGTATAAACGAATTATTGCGCGTTCATGATCGGTTGATCCAACTCTTGTTTCTAAATTAACAATAGGAGCGGTTGTTCCCAATAATAACATAACAGCAAGTTGTAAAGGAACTTGTCTCGAATCAGTTGTATAGCCAGGAACTACCCCTAATTGTAATGCTCCCGAAATATTATTAATATATGTTGCGTATGTCATAAAATATTTTCCATTAATATAAATTATTTTTTGCGATATAATGATTTCGGTGGTGTTATCATTTGGTGTTATTGGAGTAATTGTTGTCGGAATTAATGTTTCCCTGATTTCAAGTTCAGCATTTGTTCCAATATTGACACAAAATAAATTTTCACCAAGTGTACTATTATGTGTAACAATTAATCTCACATGATATGGTACATGAGTAACATGCATAAAAAAAAGTTGTGTCGATAAAAATAAGTTTTTGATAGTATCAAACGAATCTAGTGTGCTAGTCAATTGGTTAATATATAATTCCTTGGAATGATAGTACCCAATTATCGCCAAAATATCAGTTGGTGATGTACCGGGGTTGGTTACGACAATATTAGGATCCCTAATTAAAATATATTGATTCGGGTTAAGTGGATATGTAGATGATTGGGGACAAATATTAATAATTGTTGATGAACCAGAAGATGGAATATTTTCAAATTTAAAATCAAAATCAAATAAAGATTTATCAGTTACCAAATTTAATCTAAATAAATCTTTATTTGGAAAAAAAGTGGTTGATGGTGTTGGTAAATTAGTATTCCATTTTTTGACAAGCATTGAATTAAAAGTAGCATAATATAGGTCAAATTCTAAACTCGGATTATTTTCACTACTGCCAATAAATGGCCAATATGTTTCCCATATGTTTGAATATTCGCAAATTTTTTGGCATGAAATATTTTCGGTAATGCTACTACATAATATTTGGCACGGTTTACATTCTTCATTAGTGTTTGTTGTAGGGATAGTTTCCTTATTACAAAATCCTGGTGGATTAAATTGTTCTTGTGATGTAGTTTGTTTACAATCAAAAATATTGTTGCCGCACATCAGGCTTTGAATTTTGGCTTTTTTCATTTCTCTTGCTTTTAAAAGTTCTCCTAAATGCAAAGTTGTTTTATTAACCTTGTGATTGTATTCTGCTCTGTTCATTTGAATATCATCATTCGAATTCATGTCTATAAATTTGTCCATATTAGTATAATTTGGGTAGATTTTTTTGCTTATAACATTGCAATTTTTTATGATATATTATTTAATTTTTGGTTTTGATTCAACCGAAAATTAAATGATTAAATTATATTTGTCCGGGTTATTAATAACGACCGGATTTTTTAGCGGTATTGTATCCAACACCTTTATGTAATTTGGAACTGGGTGCACCATAGCTTTTATTATATGGTCTGCCAGCACCTCCCCAATTTCTGCGTGGGCCATAACCGCCTCCATAGCCACCTCCATAGCCACCTCCAAATCCGCAGCCACCAGAACAGCCTGCAACTCCGCATCCACCGCCGCCACCAAAACCACCTCCGCAACCGCCTCCAATACCGCAACCGCCACCGCCTCCATATCCGCATCCACCATATCCACCGCCTCCATATCCGCATGATCCACAACTACAATTATTATTGCAGTTAGCAGTGCAATCCCTTTCAGCATTAGCACAGCAGGCTTCATCAGCAGAATTGTAACAGTTTTGTTTTTCGTAATATACTTCCCTGTTATTGCAAGCGACATTATTGCGTCGAGACGCAGCATTATCTAATGCACGATTAGCATTACAAGAATTATTGCAGTTATTGTTATAGTTGTTATAGCCACCATATGGGCCACATCCTCCTCCGAATCCACAAGCCATCTTAATTATCTATGATTTATAGATATTAAATTTTCAAACCAGGTGGGAAAGCTACAGTTCTTATATTCATTAGTACAAATATTATATGTAAATCTATATTGATCGAAATATTTAACTAGAGTTCTAAACAATTGTAATTACTATACCTTGTACTTTATTGGTGCGCGTATTCAAAAATTTCTAAATGCATGCGAAATATATACAGGCTCCGGAGAAATGCGCGAGAATATTTTTAAATTGGTTATAAATATTAGTTCATTTATGAACCAGTAGATAATGTCAGAAACAAACCATGATATTTTGTTTGATCGCAATGATGATCAAAATCACAACAATGTGACGAATCAATCACTTCAATTACGGGAAACTCGGCGAGTTGTTAATGAATCTCCCATGAGCGAGTTCCCAGCAGAGATTATTGCTGCTAGAAAACGAGTTGTAAATAAACTTTTGGATATGGTAAGTATCCAAGCAGATATCAATAATTGGAAACCAGAATCTATTATTGAAAATCCAGACATAATTGATAAAGATATGTTAACCGTAGGAAGAATTTTAATAGGAACAAATGCTAATAAAATATTATTAATAGATATTCCACCAATTACGATTACTATCGATTTAAAAAATGCAATCAAGAATGCTTTTCTTCAACGAAAAACAAATTTAATTCAGTTAATGATAGAATTGGAAATGAATCTATATGAGATAGAACCAAATATCATGATAATGTGTGTGGAAACTAATCACGATAGTCTAATGTATGATTTAATTAATAAGGGTATTCCAGTGCATATAGAAAATCATCGGTGTGTATACCAATTAGCCACATATGGTAAATTAGATCTTATAAAAGCCATACTGGATAAATATTATTTTTCGTCTGTTCCGGAAATTGTTAGTAAAATTTGCATTCAGGCAATACTAAATAATCACGTACATATTTTAGAATATTTTTTCACAAAAGAAGCATTTGTAGGTGCTCCGGATCAAATGTTTACATTTTTTATCAACAGTATTCAATTTGGTGGTCATCTACCTATTATAAAGTTTTTCGTAGATAATGGTATTAATATTAAACAACAAGAATACAAAGCTATTCATACTGCTACTCAATACGGCCAAAAGCTAATTATGAAATATTTTTATGAAATAGAAGCTGAAATAATTAATTTATTGACCGAAGAACAAAAAGAAAATTTTGGTTTTGTACAATTAGTTACGAAATATCATTATATTGGTACAGAAACATGTTGCAACATTTCATACGATGGAATATTAATAGATGATACATATGTTCGATGCGATAAAGAACTACATTATTTTAAGGAAAATATATGGAACGAATGGACAAATAATAAAATTAATTGGACATGCCCGCTTTGCTTTTCACCTGTAGCCAAAATTTTGTATCAAAATATTCCAACTGATGTTACAAAAAATTGATTAATAAATTTATTATTCTGGTTAATATTATTAAATACAATTAAAAAAAGATTCTATGTATCCAAAAAGTTGGAGAATAATTTTAATTTGTTCATTATTTTTTTTATTGAGTTATGTTGTGGAATTTATTTTACACATATTTTTATTTGATTATTTGTCCAACGAATATTATGTAGCTATTATTTGTGGTAGCACAACAATAATCTATTCAATTAATCTTGTGTTCAATTGTATTATTTTTTGCCAAAATAAAGAAAACACATACGATAATTTAGAATCACTTACATGTTTTCAAATAATAAATATTAGTAATGTTTTTATCCTGGCGATTGGTATAGTCTTTGAAGGTTTTTTAAATTTTATTCCAAGAATTTATTTAATTGTTTTTGGACAAATTATTTTAGCAATTACATTTTTTGCATCTTTTAATATATTTGTAGTCAGTGTATACAATTCAAATATAAAATCATATTGTAATCGCTATGAAATTGTTTAAATAATCACATACAATACACACCAATACATACCAATACACACCAATACATAC
>Ga0105046_10003825_pt1 | contig 23907 bp, 13 predicted proteins | sample MAT03_FD_78385 | JGI IMG/M metagenome (GOLD analysis project Ga0105046, IMG submission 78385) | Freshwater microbial communities from Lake Fryxell liftoff mats and glacier meltwater in Antarctica - MAT-03 (megahit assembly) | ecosystem: Environmental > Aquatic > Freshwater > Ice > Liftoff...
ATCGGCACCGATGCGAAGGGCTCGGGCGTCGTCGGCTCGCCCGTATCGAAGACACGCTTTCCGAATACGGCGAGGACCTTCTCTTGGTCGCCGATGGTCGCTTTGACGAACGACTGGCGCACGTCCGGGCCCCGCGCGTAGCAGGACCCATGAACGAGCCATTCAGCGCGTGGTTTGGGCATGGCCTCATCGAGCACCAACCCTTCGGCTTCCTCGCTCGCGAACTCCCACAGAAGGCGCTCCTCACAAAGCTCTCCGTCGAAGGTCGCGTGGAAGATGACCGTGATGACGCAGTGCAACCTGCGGCCGTCGTCGAACACGGCCGGCAGGGGGGTGAGGTAGTTCGGTTTGATGACGCGCATCAGAGGCTTGTCGAATCGACCCGTTAGGCCTTGCTGTGCAGCGCCGCCACGCTGCTCTTCAGCGTGCCCACCCTGTTTTCGAGGGCCTCGACCTTCGACGTGAGCGCTGTGCAGCCCTGGAGCATCGCCGCGTCGTAGCTCTTCAGTCCCGCGATCTCCTTTTCGAGCCCCGCCAGCTTGTTGTCCATTGCGAGGGCCTCCGCCTTCTCGGCGGCAACGTCGAACCAGCAAAGGTTGATGTTCGTCTTCTCGGGCGAAAACTCGAAGACGAACGCAGCATTGATCTCGAGCTTTCCACCGAGGAGCGTCTCGGTGACGAGCCCGAAGATGTTCTCGTTCTTCCAGCCGGCGATCATCTCGCTCTTGGGTCCGAACGTATTTTCATGCCACGACGCCGACTGAATATCGTGGGGCCCGTCTGCGACGATATTGAGAGGACCTTTGACGTGCCAGGTCGTCGCGCCCGTCGTCCAGTCGGCCGCACCATCCACGATGACCTCTTGTGTGCTCGTCACGTGGAGCGCCTGCGTCCCCGTCACCGAGAGCATGTGAGTCGCCCCGCCCACGGCTTCGGCGCCGACGCCCTGATGAAGCGACGTCAGGTGGCTGACCGTCGCGGCCCCCTGCACGCCTTGCGTGTAGGTGTCGTGGTAGGCCTCCTCCACGGTCCCCGTCACGTCCTGGAGGAGCAAACCGCCGATCGCCTGCTGCATGAAGCCTGTGACTTCGTCGACGCGATTGGCACCGATCTGCTCGTGGTGGTCGTTTCCGATCACCACGTTCCAGTCGACCCCGGTCTCGATGTCAGAGGTTCCGCAGGTATTGATGAGCGAGTTGCCCTCGGTGTGGATGGCCACCTGATGGTCGGGGATCGTTCCCTCGCCGGAGAACACCGTAGACATGCCCGGCAGCGCAGCGCCGATGTGGAAGAACGACTTGGCATGCGGCGTGGAGATGGTCACGCGCTGTGCCCCGTCCTCGTCTTCCATCTCGAAGCGGTTCCGGCCCCCGGTCTGGATGACGTTCTTCGTGTTGTTGGTGCTCGTCACCGGGCTCGGATGGACCGCCGTCGGAATCGCGCCGACGATCACCGGTCGGTCGGGGTCGCCGCCCATGAACGCGCAGACCACCTCGGTGCCCTTGCGCTCGGGGAAGTGCCAACCCTCGACGCTGCCCGCGTGAGGTTGCATCTTGCGAACCCACGTGGAGGCCTTGCCGTCCTTGAGCGTGCCCTCGTCGAACTTGAACTTCAGGCAGTAGCGGCCCTGGTCGTCGAGCTGCGCATACTCGCTCGCGGCTGTGCCATCGACGTTCGCGTTCTCGAAGCCGTCGATACGAGGCCAAGGCACCGTTTCGGGGTGGCGGTACTGCTGCGTCGCGAGGATCGCCGTGACCTCGCACTTGTACGGCTGCGCCTGCTCGAACGGGATGAGGTTTCCCCAACCCTTGGCGTCGTCCATGCAGAAGTGGTGCTCTACCGCGACCGCGAGGTACTCGGTGTTGAAGTCGCTCTTCGGGTGGTGTTCGAGCGTAAACTTGTAGCCAGCCATGATCTGGGGCGCAGGGCCCGCGGCATGGAAGTTCTTCGCTCGGGCGCGCAGGTCGTCTGCGCGGACGGTGGCGAGCGCGTCGCCCTTGGCCGGCGTGAAGAAGCGGTTGCCATGAGTGACGACGTCGCCCATCCCGTTGGGCGAGACCTTCGACGACCCCTTCACGTCGAGCTGCGGCTTGGCGTAGTCGTAGTCGGTGAACTTCACCGTCGCGGGGAGAGAGCGAGAGCGCGCGATGAACGTGTCGAAATGGATGCCCGCGGTAGCGTCCCCCGCGTTGATCGGGTGGTACCGGATCGGATCCTTGGCCAGCGCGCTCGAAGCGGAGTTGCTGTCGGTGATGACGAGCGTCTCGGCGCTCTCGCCCTGCTCGAAGAAGTAATAGAGGCCCTCCCGCTCCATCCAGCGGTGGATGAAGTCGAGCGAGCTTTCCCGATACTGCGTGACCTGCTCCTCGTCCTCGTAGCTGGCGTTGAGCCGCACGGCGACGTCCTGGACTCCCTCGTCGGAGAGGACGGACTCGATCACCTCGGGGATGCTCTGCTTCGAAAAGATCCGGCTGTGGCGGGTGAGCGAGAGACCCCAGAGGTGCGGGACCAACCTGAGGAGGTAGAGCGCCCTCGACGTGTCGCCGACCGTGACGGCCCGGAGCAGCTCGAACTCGCCGACGACACCGCTGTACGAGCTGAGGATGTTGTCGCCTTGCTCCATCGAGAGCGTGGCTTTGGCGCCCGGGGCATCGTCGATTACGATGTCGAGAGCGCCCGTCACCGCGATGTACACGTCGAAGACGTAGGGTCGCGAGATGCCCTCGCTGCCGCGAAACGCCACGACTCTTGCGTGTTCTTCGTGATCGGCGAGAACAGAAGACCTGATCCTGTAGCTCAACTCCATCGCCAGGCTCCTTTGGCATCGCCCCCGCTTTGGCGTGTCCGGCACGAAGAATCACCCGGCGATCCCCGGCCGTCTAGGAGTGTGAGCGCGCCGGCAAAACCGGCCGCGCCCTTCCGGCGGGTGGATCAGGAGACGCGGGCGATGGAGCGGCGACCGCGTCTACAGCTGCGCCTTGGCGGCGTCGGCGAGCATCTTGAGGGCGAAGCGCGAAGTGCTCTCGTCGACGGAGGTGGCGACCGCGAGATCCTTGCCGCTGCGTCGCGCGTCGATCTGTGGGATCGACGCCCCGAGCGCGACCGACGCGAAGAGGCTGGCCATGAGGCCCACGTCGGTGAGGTTGCGCAGGCTGGCGCCGCTCGCCTCGGCCGCCGTATCGTCCTTGTAGCTGAGGGTCCCGGCGAAGTTCAGGCCGGGCGACTGGAAGTTTCCGAGGATGCGCGCGCGCTCGAGGCCGACCACGAACGGCACGGCGTTGGTCGCCGCCTCGCCCACGCTGTTCAAGGTGAAATCACCAGCGAGGGCCAACGCAGTGTTCGGCGTCTCGATGGTTTCCAGCATCCAGCCGTCGATCGCGCGCTTCAGCTCGAAGCCGGCCTGGTAGCGCAGGCGATCGAGCGCGCGGCGCATGCCGATCTCATTGCCGGAGAGCATCGTCTTCTTCGTGAGCACGACGAAGCCCAGGTTGCCCACGGTGAACATGGTCTGGCCGGCGTACGTCGTTTTGACGATCGTCTTGCCAGACGGCATCGCTTTCTTCGCTTCAGCAGCCTTCTCGATGGCGGCGATGTCGAAGCGACCCTGAACGACCGCTGCGACGTCGGCGCCCTGCATCGCGTAGAAGCCGGCGACCACCCGATCGACGTCGCGTGACGGCTCGAAGCCCGACTCGGCGCCGAGCGGAACGATCTCGCGAACGATCTGCGTGACGTCGGCGCCCAGCGAGGTCGCGAGCAGCGCGCGCGCGTCGCACGCCACCAGGACGATCGCCTTGCTGGGCAGCAGCGCCAGAGGATCGCGATCGATCGCCTCGGGATCGATCGCCTGCTCGGCGACCGGAACGAGGGCTGGGCTGTCGCCGCAGCCGGGCAGCAAGCCTCCCAGCGAGAGCGCGGCGAAGGTGCCTGCCGCGATCCCCAGGGCATCGCGCCGACCGATCGCCGGCGAACCCGTGGTCGTTGAAGCGGTGGATGGCGCGGCAGGTCGTCGGTGGGTCATCGAGGAGGGGACGAGATCGGAGGAGCTGCTTCGTCGATGGGAAACGAGCCGACGATCTGGAGCGTCCGCGCTTCGCGCTTGATGCCTTCGAGGGCGCTCGTGAGGTGGCGGTCGGTCACGTGCCCGCCGACCTCCGCGTAGAAGAGGTAGTCCCAGCCGTTGGGCCCGCGAACGGCGCGCGAATGGATGCGGCGGAGGTTGCAGTCGCGCTGCTTGAAGTGGAGCAGCACGTCGTGCAGCGCGCCCGGTCGGTCGTGAACACCGAAGACGAGCGCCGTCGCGTCGCTGCCGGTCCGCGGCATCGGAAGTCTGGAGATGACGCCCCAGCGCACGCGGACCTCGCCGACGTCCGCGATGCTCTCCCGAAGGACGTGGAGGCCCTCGTCCGCCGGGGGCGGTGCCGAGCCGTCGGCGGAGGCAACCGCGTGAATGGGAAAGCCGCGCGGCACGATGGCAGCGGCCTTGGGGCCTTCGGCCAGCGCCTCGAGCGCCGCGCCGGCGGATCGATGATCGTGCATGGTCGCGCGCGGATGATGCTGGGCGAGGTAGCCGACGCAGGCCAAGTGGTGCGGCGTGCACGCGTGGATGGTCTCGATCACCGAGGCATCCCGCGATGCGGACACGAGGGACAGGGCCTGGACCACATGCCGCTCACCGACGAGCTTGAGGTCGGAGGCGACGATCGCCTGGATGGTGTCGAAGGCGGGTCCCTCTTCCACCGATTCGTAGGGAACGAGCGCGAAGTCCGCACGCGAGCGCGCCACGTCCTCCAGCGCGGAAAGCGACGTCGCCGACGAGGCGAGCTCGGCGCGACTGCCGAAGTGGGCGCGCGAAGCGATGAAGCCGAAGCCGCCTTCCCCCCCCGCGTAGACGACGCGGGGGGCCACCTCGAAGACGCGGCAGGCAGCGTCGATGGCCTCGAAAACGGGGCGCACTGCGGCCGACGAGAGCGGAGGTTGCGCGACCCGCTCCAGCGCGCTGATGTGCGCGCCGTCCGATATCGGCGCGTGCACCGCGTTGCCGGAGCGGTCCTTGATGAGATCCTCGACGAGCCTCGCTCGTCGCTCGATCGAGCGAAGAATCTCGCGGTCGATGTCCTCGAGACGTGCGAGCACCTCGTCGGTGCGGCGTCGGTCGCTCATGTGACGCTCACGGTACCACCGGGCGCAGGAAGGCGCCCTCGGAGCGTGAAGCGCGACGGTTGGCGGATGGCGGACGGTTGGCGCGACGCCAGCGCGCGCTCAGCTCGAGGAGCTGCCGCTCGAGGACGAACCACCACCCGACGACGAGCTGCTGCTCGACGAGCCGCCGCTCGACGACCCGCCACTCGACGACCCGCCACTCGACGACCCGCCGCTCGACGAGCCGCCGCTCGACGACCCGCCGCTCGACGACCCGCTCGACGACCCGCCGCTCGACGACCCGCCGCTCGACGAGCCGCCGCTCGACGAGCCGCTACTCGACGAACCACCACCCGAGGACGAGCCGCTGCTCGACGAGCTGCTGTCCGAGCTGGTCTTCGCGGGGGCTGCCGCGGGCGCGGTGGAGGCTGCCGTGTCCCCGCCTGAGCCGCCTGAGCTTTCGCTGGAGGAGCTCGGCGAGGCGGCCTTGTTGCTGCTCGAGGCGTAGAGGTCGGAGTACCAACCGCTACCCTTGAGGATGAAGCCCGTTCCCTTCGAGATCTGTCGCTTGGCCGAATCTTTTTGGCACGACGGGCACTTGGTGAGCGCAGCGTCTTTCATGGACTGAAAGACCTCGAACTCGTGACCGCAGGCTGAACACGCGTACTCGTACGTCGGCATCTGAAAAGGGGCTCCGGCCGGCACGGTTAAGTCGCGCGCGCGATTCCTGTCAAGACGGCCGCCGAACAAGGAGCATGCCCACACCAACTCCTCGCGCACTGGCTCTGGGATCGCCTTCGCGGAAGCAGCCTTAGCGAAGGACTTCGGGAGACTTAATGAAGTACTTCAAGAAGAGCCTCAAGCCGTTCCTCAGCTTTCAGCTCGGGATCACTCGAGATCCAGTGGGCTAACTACTGAACATCATTGGGCCGATAAACGGGCGCTACGCAGTCTTGCGGCGAGGTGTGACCGCGTGTAGCCCTAGGAAGCCGACGACGTTGCGTGACCGTATGTGTCACGTCATGACCACAGGCCTCCCTCGCTTCGAGCTTCGGGCTCACGCGGGGAGACGAAGACGGACGAAGACGGACGAAGACGCTTTCTGAGGCTGGCGGGCAGGCCCCGCCGGACGAGGCTGCGATGCGGATCAAGAAGCTCGAGATCACCGGTTTCAAGTCGTTCGTCGACCGCACGGTCGTCCACTTCGACGAGGACGTGGTCGGCATCGTCGGACCGAACGGCTGCGGGAAGTCGAACATCGTCGACGCCATCCGCTGGTCGATGGGCGAGCAGAGCGCGAAGCACCTGCGCGGCCGATCGATGGCCGACGTCATCTTCGCCGGCAGCTCGACGCGCGGACCGCACGGCATGGCCGAGGTCACGCTGACCTTCGACAACAGCGACCAGTCGGCCGCTCAAGAGCTTCCGATCGAGTACCGGACCTGGGGCGAGATCGCGGTCACCCGCCGGCTCTACCGCGACGGCACCAGCGAATACCTGATCAACAAGACTCAGGTCCGCCTCAAGGACATCACCGATCTGTTCCTCGGCACCGGCGTCGGCACCAAAGCCTACTCGATCATCGAGCAGGGCAAGATCGGGCAGATCGTCAGCGCGCGCCCCGAGGATCGCCGTCAGGTGATCGAGGAGGCGGCCGGCATCACCAAGTACAAGGCGCGCCGCAAGCAGGCCGAGCAGAAGATGGACGCGACGCGGCAGAACCTGCTGCGCATCGGCGACATCGTCAGCGAGATCGAGCGCAACCTCGCGTCCCTCAAGCGCCAGGCCCAGAAGGCCGAGCGGTACCTCTCCTACAAGAACGAGGTCGAGGACCTCACGCTGCACGATGCCTCGCACAAGCTGCTCGAGCTCATCGTGCGGGCCCAGGTCGCCTCGGCCGCCCATGCCGATGCCGGCGAGTCGGCGCAGGCCGGTCGCGCCGCGCTGGGCGCGCGCGAGGCCGAGCTCGAGGTGTCGCGCCAGTCGACGCACGTCGCCGAAGATCGCGCGACGACCGCGCAGAACGAGGCGTTCCGCGTCGACAACGAGGTCCGCACCCACGAGACCGACCTCGGCCGCGCCCGTGATCGCCTGCGCAACCTCGACGACCGCCGCCGCAGCGCGACCGCCGAGCGCGAAGATCTCGAGAAGCAGATCTTCGACCTCGTGGCCGAGCGGGCGATCCTCGAAGATGCGCTGATCGCTGCCGAACAAGACGAGATCGCCGAGGCCGAGCGCGCCCGCGGCGAAGCCGAACAGCTCGCCGAGCTGGAGGAGCAGCGCTCCGCGTCGGACGCGACGGCGCAGGATCTTCGCCGCCGCGCGAGCGAGGTGCAGGCCGCGGTCGCCGCCGCCGAGGCCACGCTCACCGGACAGGCTCGTCGCCTCGAAGAGATGACCGCGCGCCACCAGCGCCTCTGGGGCGACTCGGAGCGCCTGCGCATCGAGGCCGACGAGCTGTCCGGCAAGCAGGAGACGCTGGTCGTTCACGTGCAGGATCTCCAGGAGGGCAAAGTCACCTCCGAAGAGCAGCGCGACGCCTTCAAGGACGAAGCGCAGACGCTGCGCGAGCGCGCCGTCGATCTCGACAAGTCGGTCGACGCCGCCAAGCAGGAGCTTCACGTGCGCCGCAGCCGCCTGCGCGCCCTGGAGGAGATCCACGCGCGCCACGAGGGCGTTGGCGCCGGCACCCGCGCCCTGCTCGCGACGAAGGATCCTTCGATCGTGGGCATCGTCGCGGATCGGGTCGAGGCTTCCGACGCCTTCCTTCCGGCGCTCGCCGGCCTGCTCGGCGACCGCCTGCAGGCTGTCGTGGTGGAGGATGTCGAGCGCGGTCTTGCGTTGCTCGCCGATCTCGCCAAGGCCAACAAGGGCCGCGCGACCGTGCTGCCGCGTCACCCGCGCTTCGTCTCCGGCGCAGCGTGCGGTCCCCTGCCCGGCTTCGAGGGCGTCGCCGGTCGCCTGGTCGATCAGCTTCGCTTCCTGCCCGAGGACGAGGCGCTGGTCCGTGCGCTGGTCGGCGACGCGGTCGTCACCCTCGATGCGACAGCTGCCGCCCGCCTGGTCAACAGCGGCGCGACGTCCGCCATCGTCGTGGCGATGGACGGTACGGTCTTCCTCCCCGACGGCACCGTGCGCGGTGGCGCGGGTGACTCCGCCAACGCCCATCTGGTCGAGCAGCGCCGCGAGATGCGCGAGCTGCACGAGATCGTCGCGATCGAGTCGGACAAGGTCACGGCCCTGCTCGCCGAGCAGACCACGCTGCGCACCCGCCTCGTAGAGGTGACGAGCGCCCTCGATCGCGCGCGTAACGAGGCGCATCAGGGCGAGCTTGCCCTGGTCACCGCGCAGAAGGATCTGCGCCGCATCGAGGAGCAGCTCGCCGGCACGACGCGCCGCCTCGTGACGATGGGCACCGAGCTCGCCGAGCTCAACCAGAACATCGAGTCGGGCAGCGGCGAGGAAGACGCCGCGCGCAGCAAGCTCGACGAGGGTCGCGCCGCCAAGGGAGAGATCTCCGATGCGGTGGAGGAGGCGGAGGAGCGCGCCGCCGCCTGGCGCGGCGAGGTCTCTCGCCAGCAGAGCATCGTCACCGAGCGCAAGGTCGCTCTCGCCCGCGTCCGCGAGCGCGCCGCCGGCGTGCGTGGCACGGTCGACCGCATCGGCCGCAGCGTCGAGGAAGTCCGCGGTCGTATCACCAAGCTCGACGACGAGCGTCAGTCCTGCGCGCTCGGCGCGGGCGAAGCCGCGGCCCGCATCTGGCTCGCGCGCGAGCTGCTCGTGGTTGCGGTCGCCGACGCCCACGAGGCACGCGAGGCGTTCACCATCGCCAAGGAGGGCCTGGAAGGGTTGCGCTCCGCGCTCGGAGCCCGCGAAGGCGAGCTCAAGGGTCTGCGCGGCGAAGTCCAGGAGGCGGAAGGCCGTCTCGGCAAGCACGAGATGGAGCTGGCGCGCCTCGAGATCGAAAGGCAGCACCTCCTGCAAGGCGTCCGCGAGAAGTTCCGCGGCCTCGAGCTGCCGCGCGTGGTCGGCGACTTCCACAAGCGCCCGCTGGTCGACGAAGCCCACCGCGCGCGCATCGTCGAGCTCACGCACCTCATCGACCGCATGGGGCCGGTCAACCTCGACGCGATGCGCGAGCATACCGAGGCCGAGGAGCGGTTCACCTACTACAACAGCCAGAAGGAGGACCTCGACAACGCCCTCAAGGACCTCGAGACGGCGATCACGCAGATGAACAAGGAGACCAAGCGGCTCTTCCGCGAGGCCTTCGAGGGCATCAACGCGCACTTCAAGGTCGTCTTCCCGCGGATGTTCCGCGGCGGTGTGGCCGAGCTCAAGCTCACCCACCCCGACGACATGCTGGAGACCGGCGTCGAGATCCTCGCGCAACCCCCCGGCAAGAAGCTCGCGGTGCTGGAGCAGATGTCGGGCGGCGAAAAGGCCCTGACCGCGGTGAGCCTGATCTTCGCGATCTTCCAGTTCAAGCCGAGCCCGTTCTGCATCCTCGACGAGGTCGACGCCCCGCTCGACGAGGCCAACGTCGCCCGTTACAACGACGCGATCCGCAGCATGACCGGCAGCTCGCAGTTCATCTTGATAACGCACATCAAAAAGACGATGCAGTCGGTCGACGTGCTCTACGGCGTGACCATGCAAGAGCCTGGCGTGTCCAAGCTGGTCAGCGTCCGCGTCAACGAGAGCGGTCGCGGTCGCAAGAAGGCTGACGACGCCGCACCTACCGCTGCGGTCGCCTGAGCCCCGTCGCACCAGCCCCGAGGGAGAGCCTGCACTCATGCGCTGTCGCATCGCCATTGTCAGGCACGCCAAGAGCGACCAGTCCTCCGGCGCCGGAACCGATCATCAGCGTCCGCTCAATGATCGGGGTCGGCGCGAGGCGCCAGAGACCGCAAAGAGACTGCGCGCACTCGGCTGGGTGCCCACCGTCGTGCTGTGCAGCGACGCTGCGCGCACCCGTGAGACTTGGGCGTGCATGGCGACCGAGCTGCCCGCGCCCGAGCACATCGAGTACCTCGAAAGTCTCTATCACGCAGGGCGCGAGGCCGCGGCCGCCGCGGTCGCCCTCGCGGACGAGCGTGGCGCCACCGGAGTCGTCATGCTGGTCGGCCACAATCCTGGCTGGGAGGACATGGTGAGTACGCTCGCCGGCGACCTCATCACCATGAAGACGGCGTACGCCGCCCTCTTCGAGGCAGATGCCGACTCGTTCCGCGCCGCGATCGGCGGTCGGATGAAGCTCGCGTCGCTCGTCACGCCCAGCTGATCGGCATGGCGGCGTGCGGTGGCGCGCTGACCTCGTCGGCGTGCGACGGGAAAGGCCCGTCCACTACCGACCGCTTGCGGCGGGACCTGAGCTCGAACGCGTCTCGCGTCGGAGCGCGGCGATGATCGGCGCATCGACCCCCAGCTCACGCGCGCGGGAGCTTGCGCGAGCGAGGCGCGCCGGGGCCGAGCGGCCCATGCACTTGTGATCCGGATCGGCCTTCGTAGCGGACTCGAAGACGGACCACGCCGCATCGAATTCGATCGCGTCGCCCTCCGCGACGTCGAGCCGCGCAAGCTCGATCGCGAAGACCTCGGTGGCGAGCGCGCGCGCAAACGCCCGGTGGCCGTCGAGGAGCTCGCCCATGGTCACGACGGCGCTTGGCCAGGCGAGGCCCGCAACCGACCCGTCATCGTCGATGGGGCCGTTGCGCGAGGCGCCGATTCCCGCGAGGTTCGACGCGACGATGTAGAGGTTCTTCGCGACCAGCGCCCGGACGAGCGGTGCGCCGGCCTCGATCACGTGAGCGGGGATCGAACGCCGTGCGAGCGCACCGACGATCAGCTCGGCATGCGGTCCGGCGACTGGCGTCGGGAGGATCGGCCGCGCCGGTGCGGCCCCCTTCTTCTCGAACCACACCACGGCGACGGTCGGGGTGAGCAGGTCGAGCGCGCGCCACGTCGGCGCGACCAGCTCGTTCTGGACGAGCACCACGCGGTCTCGCAACGCGGGAGGCAACGCGGTCGTCACCTCGCCCAGGACGTCCTCCGGTACGGCGAGCACGACCGCCGCGCAGGACAGGGTCGCGAGCCGACCGAGCTGGTCGCGATGGATCTCGTCCACGACGTGGCCGCCAGCGACGAGCCCCGCAGCGAGCTCGGTACCGATCTGGCCGAGACCCACGATCGCCACGCTTTCTCCTCCCACGGACATCGGCTGGAGATCCATGGGCCTCATTTAGCGTGGCAACGCTGCCAACGGGAGGCCCGACCACGCGACGAACCGGGGCCAGTCGTCACGCTCCGTCCAGCGGTCCTGCAACCCACGAGTTTTCCACAGGCTGGCCCGATCGAGGGCCCGGCACCTCACGATATGACGCACTGCCTTGCGCGACACACCGTTGGGGGACCGAAGGTTCTGCATCGAACCAACGGACCTGACAGCTCGTCACGGCGCGCTGGGGCCTGTGGATAACCCGTGTAGAGAAGGACGCAACCGGGGCGCCAGGGGCGACCGCCCGAGGTCGCCTGAACCTCCGAGGGCAATCGTGTCACAGACTTCGGGACGACTGGGACAGCGCTGGATTTCGCCGCGGGTGTGTCGGTTCGGTGATGGCAGGGCGTGGCGGGCCGCCCCGCCGGCTGGCCGCCGCCCGGTGCCGGTGGTACGCGCGCGGCCGGCGTCTATACGCCATCTGGAGATCGCAATGCGACGACTGATTGCAGCTTGGGCACTTGCCGCCGCGTTGACTGGCTGCGCGGGCGACCGCGCGGCGTACCCGACGGCCGACGGGGGCCTATCGCTCACCAGGGTGGTCTTGTACCGAAACGGGATCGGCTACTTCGAGCGAGTCGGCGAGGTCGAGGGCGATCTGCTCACGCTGAAGGTTCGCAAGGACCAGATCAACGATCTGCTCAAGAGCCTGACGGTCGTCGAGGCCGAAGGCGGCAAGGCCGTCAGCGTCTCGATGCCGCTCGATCCGCAGAGCTGGGCAAACGCGGCGCTCGCCACCCTCGCCCCGGGACGCGGCAACCTCGCCGAGGTGCTCGACGCCCTGCGCGGGACGCGAGTCGCCCTCTCCACCGATGACGACACCATCTCGGGTCGCGTGGCGATGGTCGAGGAGATCCGGGAGCCCGCGCCGACGCCGCGCCCCGGGATGCCGCCGGGTCCCGAGACGACGCTCGATCACAAGGTGACGCTGCTCGATGGGCAGTCGCTCCGCGTGGTGCGCCTCTCCAAAGTGCGCTCGGTGAAGCTTGCGGATGGCGATCTCGCCATGCAGTTCAACCGCACGCTCGACGCGAGCGCCGGCGAAGGCATGTTCCAGCAGGTCGACGTCGCCATCCGTCTGACCGGAGCGAGCTCACACAAGCTCCTCGTCAGCTACGTGGTGCAGGCCCCGATGTGGAAGCCGACCTATCGCGTGGTGCTCCCCAAGGAGGGCAAAGGCAAGGCGCTCCTGCAGGGCTGGGCGGTGGTCGACAACACGAGCGGCGAGGACTGGCGCGATGTCAGCCTGGCCCTGACCAGCGGGGCGCCCATCGCCTTCCGCTACGATCTGCACACGCCGCGCGAGGTCGGCCGGGTCGATCTCACCGAGCAGGGCGTCCGCCGGCAGGCCGCGGCGGCGGTCGGCGAGACGTCGTGGGAGAGGCAGGAGGCGGAAGAGGTAAGCCAGCCGGCAACGTCGGCGTCGGCGGCGGCGGACGCCATGGACGACATGGACGACGAGGCCGGCGAAGCTGAAAGCAGCTTCGGCGCGGGGGTAGGCTCGGGGAGGGCTGCCCGCGCACGCATGGCAGATGCGAAGGCCGAAAAAAAGAAGGCCGGGCCGCAAAAGGAGGCCAGGCCTTCCAACTCGCCGCCCCCCGCGCCCCCACCGCCGCCGCCTCAAGCCAAGGGCTATCCGCGCAAGGAGGACAAGCCGGCGCCGCAGCTCGACTTCGACACACTTCGGCGAAGCACCGAGGCGAAGGCTGCCGCTGCGCAAGTGAGCGGGCTCGATCGCTATGATCTGAAGGATCGGGTCACCGTCCCCGAGGGCACGAGCACGATGGTCGCGATCGTCAACGACGTGGTGCAGGGCGAGGAGACGTTCCTCTTCCGTCCGGGCGGCGCCGGAATCGGCTTCGAGGCGAGCCCCTATCGCGTGGTGCGCTTCAAGAACACGACGCCGTTCGCGCTCGAGCCGGGACCGATCGCGATCTACGCCGGCGGCAGCTTCGTCGGCGAAGGCCTCAGCGAGACCGTCGGCGCCGGCAACAGCGCAACCATCCCCTTCGCGGTCGAGCCGTCCATCCTCGTGTCGTCGACCTCCAAACAGGAGGGCGATGAGCTGCGCCTCGTGAAGCTGGTGCGCGGCGTTCTCGAGTGCGAGAGCTTCGCGCGCAAGTCGACCAAGTGGACAGTGAAGGGTCGCGAGGGCAAGCAGGCCTTCACCGTGCTCGTCCGCCACCCCAAGGCCGGCTGGAACTACGAGCTAGCAGAGCGCCCGGAAGGCACCGAGGACCTTCAAGATGCGTACCTGATTCCGGTGACGGTCGCCGTCCCCTCGCTCGAGGGCATGGTCAACGTGGTCGAACGCACGCCCTCCAGGACGACCCTCAGCATCTGGGACACCTCGGCGCTGCCGCTCCTCGAGAAGCTCCTCGTCTCGACCGATATCGGCGCCGATGCGCGCCAGCGCCTGCAGCCGATCGTCGACAAGCGGCGCGAGATCGCACGGCTCGACGAGCAAGTCGACGGCTTCCGCCGCCAGCGCGAGATCCTCGATCAGCGCGCCCAGGAGACGCGCCAGACCATGGGCTCCATCGAGAAGGACAAGTCGGCAACGGCGGCTTCGCTGCGCACCAAGCTGACCAAGCGCCTCGAAGACTTCGGCAAGGACGGCGACAAGCTGGGGCGCGACATGGCAGAGCTCGAGTCGAAGCGACTCGAGAAGCGCATCGAGATGGAGGACGCGCTCCAGGATCTGGAGATCACCGCGCCGCCCGGAAGCTCGGCGACACCGTCGCGCGCGGGCAGCAAGTCGGTCGAGACCATGCCCGCTCCGCCACCTGCTCCGGCTCCTCCGCCCGCGCGGACCGGGCCGCCGGCACCGACCGGGCCGAAGAAGAAGTGACCCGCTTCGAGGACAATCACTGGGTGAGGATCATCGGCACCCATCGGCACCCATCGGCACCATAGCGCTGCTCGGGGGGCTGCTCGGGCCTGCTCGGGGCTGCTCCCTTCCCTCGCTCGGGCCTGGTGACGCCGGCGTCATTTCGGTAGCCTCCGGCCTCCTTTTCCGTCCAGCGCCCGAGGCACCATGAACAGCGAGCTCGAGGTTACGGTTCACCTGGCGGACCACGACGCCGAGCTGCGCGTCGTGCGGCTCGAAGGACACGAGGCGATCTCGAAGCTATTTCGCTTCGATGTGGACGTCGTCTCGCTCGACGGCACGGTGCTCCCCGACGACGTCGCGATCGGCGCCAAGGCGACCATCCTGTTCCGGCGGGCGGGCGACGAGCTGCGCCGCTTCCACGGCATCCTCACGCGGGTGAAGCGGCGCGCCCGCGAGGGCCACGAGGAGCCGGTGCTCCGCCTCCGCCTCGCTCCCCGCGCCGCCCGCGCCGATCTCATCACCACGCAGGAGGTGCATCTCGACAAGAGGGTCCCCGAGATCATCATCGGCAAGCTCGACCTGGTGAAGGCCGGTGGCGCCAAATCTGACTATCTACCTCATTACGGTCTCGACCTTGGTCGCTACCGGCAGCGCGACTTGGTGGTGCAATACAAGGAGACGGACCTTGCGTTCATCTGCCGCTTGGCCGAAGACGCGGGCATCAGCTTTCACTTCGAGCACGGCGAGAGCAGCGATCGCATCTGCCTCGCCGACGGGATGAGCGGCCTGCGCAACAGCGCCCAAGCGCCCGACATCCGCCTCACCGCGGTCGACAAGGAGCCCGATTGCGTCTACGCCTTCGAGCGTTCCGACGCATTGCGGCCCGGCTCGTACGTCGTCTACGACTACAACTATCGGCGGGCGGCCGAGGTCATCTGGCCCAAGCGCGACGCGGCGCCCGCCGAAGGTACGGCGCCGGGCACGATCTTCGAGTACGGCTGCCACGCCAAGGACGAAGACGAGGCCAAGGCCGTCCAGGCCATTCGCCTCGACGAGGTCCGCTGCCGGCAGATCCGCTACGCGGGCCGCAGCTCGATCCTCGGGATGGCGGCGGGCGGTCGCACCAGGCTCGAAGCCTCCGATGCCGCGATCGACGGCACCGATATGCTGGTTACCTCGGTGCGCCACTTCTTGGTGCCCACCGCGCCGGGAGATACGACGCTCGTCTATCGCAACACGTTCCGCGCGGTCGGTGTCGCCCACACCTACCGGCCCCGACGCAAGACGAAGAAGCCGCGCATTGGCGGCGTCGTCACCGGCGTGGTGCAGGGCCCGGGCGGCAGTGTCAAAGGCGACGTGGCCTACCTCGACGACGAGGCGCGCTACCTCGTGCAGTTCCATTTCGACTGGGCTGCCGAGCCCGGGCAGCGCGCCTCACGGTGGATTCGCATGGCCCAACCTTTCGGCGGCAAAGGGACGGACGGCATGCAGTTCCCGCTCAAGCCGGGCGCCGAGGTCGTGATCGCCTTTTCCGACGGCGACCCCGACCGCCCGGTGATTCTCGGGGCGATTCCCAACGTCCACGCGCGCTCACCGGTCGAGGCAACCAGCGCGACACTGCACCGGGTCACCACGGCGGATGGGATCGTCGTGCAGTTCGGCAAGCGCTGACGGCGCGCGGCTTCGGGTCTGCTCGAGGCCCGCGAACTTGAGGTCTGCGGACGCACTCCGGCCGAGGGAGAGGACGACACCATGACGACAGACGAGAACAGCGCCGTCGACGGCACCGACTTCATCGGCCACAGCGTCGAGGGCAAGCACCTCCTGCTCAAGGTCCCGGACTACGAGGACACCGGCCGGTCGTCGTTGCTGCAGCAGACCAAGGAGACTTACCTCAACCTCGGTCGGGGGACGGGCGACCCCGACTGGCCGTTGCCGACCTGGTACGCGACCGCCGGGCGGCGGGCCGAGGCAGCCGTGGTGGCCGACCCCAATGCCAGCCCGCCGGTGGTCGGCAGGCCAGCCGTCACCGCGATTGCACAGGAGCGCCAGACCGACAGCGACCAGAAGTGGAGCGCCGGAGGGCTCGACTCGTCCGTAGCAGCCAGCCCGCTGACGAGCGGCGACGATCTCCTCGCCTTTTTCGGCGGCTTCGTCGATGACACGCGGCTGCGCGCGGGAGGCGGCACCTTCGACGAGCCCACGGCGACGCCTCCCAACGAAGGCGTGGCGCGCACGGCGGCGAGCGCGCCGTTCAGCGCCGTCGGCGCCACCGCGGCGACCACCGGAGCCGGCCGCAACCTTCAGGTCACCGAGACCATTCCAGACTATCTGGGCTGGCGCGATCACACCGACGGACACCGCATCACCACCACCCGCGGCGACAAGATCGAGATCATCGGCGGCAACTACAAGATAGTGAGCCTGGGCCGCGGCCAGGGCGTGGCCCAGTACGAGATGTCCGGCGGCATCATCGTCGACGGCGACGAGCCCCCGGGCGGAATCTCCAGCGTGACCTGGCGCGAATGCCCGACCGGCGATGCGCTCACCGCAGCCGAGACGGCGGCGCTCCCCACCGGGTCGACCGCAACCCGGCAGTCGGGGTGGAAGGTGGTGGAGCAGGTCGTGCAGGGCCACAACGTCACTCGGTTTCACGGCACCGTGCGTGACGAGGTCTACGGGGACCGGGTCGTCTCGGTGACCGGCGCGCCCACCGAGCTCACCGCTGGGCTCGGCCTCGGAAGGACGACGACCGATGGGACGAACCTCCCCGCCCCGGCAGAGAGCGCCAGCGCCGCCCTCAAGGCGGCCTACGAGGCGGCGAAGAGCCGCGACGGCACCGAGGAAGCGCTGTTCCCCAGCACCCGGACCGAGGAGCCCTGGCGCCCGGAGGGCCTCGCCATGCCGACCAAGTGGGACGAGTCGGGCGGAACGCCGCCAAAGCTCCAGCAGCCCGAGATCCTCGAGTCGACCTGGGCGAAGTCGATCACCGGCTACACCAAGACCGCCGGCGCCTCGACCGACCACGTTCACGTGGGCGGCACGCTGACCGAGAAGCTCCGCGTCGACGGCGACCACAAGGTCTACGCCGAGTACAGCGACAGCTCCGGCTTCTCCGGCACGACGAAGATGAACGGCTACGGCAAGAAGTACATCGAGACCTGGGCCATGGAATCGAGCATGGGCTTCTACGAATACTTCAAGGGCGCAATGACCCAGTTCTTCTTCGGTGCCAGCACGACGATGGGCCTCGCCAATCGATTCGAGATCTTCGTCGGCATCGAGGAGCAGGTGAACCTCGGCGCGTTTTTCGAGATCAAGATGGGCGGAATGGTCGGGGTGAACGTCGGCGCGCAGCTCGAGGTCTCCGCCGGCCCCAAGCTCGAGCTCGAGACGAAGACCCTCAAGTTCTGGCTGGCCAAGGAAGACACCGGGCTCAGCGATCTCACGACCTGTCTCAGCTTCTACAAGGCCGCCTTGACCAAAACGACCTGCGGCCTGTCGACCACGACGATCGCCGCGATCCAGAAGCTCTGATGACGACGCCGACTGACCTTCCTCGGCCATGACCATTCGCGTCAAGACGGATACCGGGCTGCTCTGCGCGTACAAGTCGTGCCTGCGCCAACCGCGCCGACCCGAGATGGCGTTCGTGGTGCGCGGTCGCTATCGGCTCGGGCCCGGGCTGCCGCTTGCGCTCGTGCGCAGCGACGAGATCCCGGAGGCGCTGATCGAAAAGACGCGCAAGGACAGCGAACGGGCGGCGAAGGACCTCGAGGAGGCGAGCCTCACGCTCGGGCAGGGCGCCGTGTCGGGCGAGCGTTTCGACGACGCCGACGAGGAGCAGCGGGGCGCTGTGCTCTACCCCGGGGACTTCGCAGACTTCAAGCCGAAGGCCGACGTCTTGCTGCGGGGATCGTGCTATCCCCCGCGAAAGACCGATACCGAATGCGAGGTCGCATTCCAGGTCGGCGATTGGAAGAAGACCCTCAAGGTGGTGGGCCACCGCGTGTGGGTCGATCGCGCAGTGGGGGGGAAACACACGAATCCGACGGCGATCGGCTCGATCCCCCTCGACTATGCCCACGCCTATGGCGGGCCGGGCTTCGACGACAACCCGATCGGCAAGGGGCACGTCGAGAAGCTCGACGGCAGCGGAGAGGATCTCTATCAGCCGCCCCGCTCGGAGCGCTCGGCGGTCATGCCGAGTCAGCAGCTGGCGAACGTCTTTCATGAAGACGGCAAGCCTCACAAGGGCGGCATGCCGGCAAGCTTCGCGCCGCTGAGCCCAAGCTGGAAGCTGCGTGCCGGAAAGCTCGGCAAAAAGTACGACCAGGAATGGCTCGACACCCGCGCGCCCTGTTTCGCGGCCGACATGGACTGGACGTACTTCAACTGCGCTCCTCCCGATCAGCAGCTCGACGGCTATCTGAAGGGCGACGAGGAGCTGACGTTCGAGAATCTGCATCCCCGGCGCGCGCGCTTCTCGGTGCGGCTCCCCGCGCTTCGCGTGCGGGTGTTCGTCCGCGACATCGAGGCCAATGCCCGCGAGATCGCGATGAAGCTCGACACGCTCTTCGTCGATCTCGAGGACGGCTCGCTCTACCTGACGTGGCGCGGGATCACCCCGGTGAAAGAGGAAGACCTCACCGACGTCGAATTCGGTCTGGTCGTCACCGAGCCACTGGCTGACGCGCCCCGCCCCGCCAAGGAGCATCTGGCGGAGCTCGAGGCCTTCGCGGCCGATCCGATCGGCCTCAAGGAGGCATTTCCGGCCGGCCTCACCGAGCTCGGCGCGCGGGTCGGAAAGCTCGAGGATGCGAGCGACGCGGAGCTCGAGGCGATGCTCGACAACGCCGATGGCAACAGCCCGCCGGTCGCGATGATGAAGAATCTCTTCGGGCCGCTCGCTCCACCGGGCCTCGACAAGATGGACGCAACCTGGGCCAAGGCGATGAAGCAGCCGGGCGTCGACCCCGCCGCGGCGCGCGCGAAGGTCCGGGGCAGCCTGAAGCAAGCGGTCGGCGGTGGCAGTGGCGGTGGCGGTGGCGGTGGCGGGGCCGGGGTCGGTCTGCGGGTGCCGGTCAAGGACGGGCAGAAGCCTGTCTTTCCCATCGGAAACCTGGTTCGCGAGCAGGAAAAGAAGCTGCTCGAGATCAAGAAGAACCTCCCCGCGGATGCGGGGCCCGCGCCCGCCGCCAAGATCGACGCGGCGCTCCTCAAGCTGCGGACCCACCCGGATCTGCTGGCGGCCGACCCCCATTACAAGCCTTTCAGTGAGTCCGATCCGCCGCCCGACGAGCCGGGACCGGGCGCCGACCTGCAGGGCCGCGACCTCAGCGATCGCGACCTTCGCGGTGTCGACCTCTCGGGGGCCGACTTGCAGTGCGCCATCCTCACTCGCACCAACCTGCAAGGCGTGAAGCTCACGGGCGCGAAGCTCGGTGGGGCCCGCCTCTTTCAGGCCGATCTCAGTGGCGCCGACCTGACCGACGTCGATCTGACGTCGGCCTCGTTCGATCGGGTCACCGCCCGGGGCGCCAAGCTCGTGGGCACGACGCTCGACATGTTCCGGGCGACCGGCAGCGATTTCACCGAAGCTTCCTTCGCACGCGCCGAAGGGATGCTCGGAAGCTTCGGCAAGTCGAACTTCACGCGCACAGACTTCACCAAGGCGAAGCTGAAGCTGTGCAGCTTCGACGGCTGCGAGCTACACGCGGCGCGAATGTCGGCGCGGCTCGAGCACGTGCGCTTCGACAACTGCGACGGGCGCGGCATCGTGCTCGAGGGCGCCGAGCTGCTCGGGGCGAGCTTCAATGATTGCAAGCTTCCCGGGGCCGCCGCATCGAGGGTCACCGGAGACGGTGCAATCTGGTTTCGCACCGGGCTGCAGAAGGCGATCTTCCACAAGGCCGACCTCACGGCGTCGCACTTTCTCCTGGTCGATGCGGCCGAGGCGAATTTCGGCCAGGCCAACTTACCCAACGTCCGCTTCGATCGCGCCATCCTCCGGCAGGCGAGCTTCGAGCGCGCCAACCTGCTCCATGGCGACCTGCGCAAGGCGGTGCTGACGAAGACCAACTTCCAGCGCGCCATCCTGCACGACGCCAAGCTGACGGAGACGGCCGGCGCCGACGTCGACTTCTCGGACGCCGACATCGAGGGGGCCAACTTGCAGCGCTCGACGATCACCACCCTGGGTGGAGGCCCCCGATGAGCGCTGCCGACGCTCTCGTCGCCCGCGTCCGCGCGGGCGAGTCGCTCGAAGGCGCCCGGCTCGTCGCGCTCGATCTGCGCGGCCGCAACCTCGCGGGCGCCAAGCTCGCGGGCGCCAAGCTTGCGCAGGTACGCCTCGACGGCGCCGATCTCGGCGGTGCCGATCTCCGCGACGCCGAGATCGTCGAGTCGTCGTTCGACGAGGCGATCCTCGACGACGCCGATTTCAGCACTGCCCGCGTGGCGCTCTCGACCTTCCCGGGGGCGGACCTGCGCCGCTGCAAGCTCGACGGCGCGCGGCTCATCATGTGCAGCCTGCCGAAGGCCCGCTTCGAGGGAGCCGTGCTCACCGAGACGAGCCTCGCGAAATGCGATCTCGCCGGCGCGAGCTTCGCAGGCGCCCGTCTGACAAACGTGCACCTCGACACATCCGTGCTGTCGGGCGCCGATTTCGCGAACGTCGTCGCCGTCGAGTCGACCTTCAGCCGGGCCGATCTCCGCCGCGCACAGTTTGGCGGCGCCACCCTCGACAAGTGCCTGTTTCCCGGAGCGAACCTGACGGGTGCGAGCTTCGAAGGGGCCCGCCTGGAGAGCGTCGCATTCGTGGCGGCGAACCTGACAGGGATGCGATTCAGCAAGAGTATGGTGGCCTGCCTCTTCAACCAGGCCTTCGTGCTCCCTCCAGGCGTCGAGCCCCAGGGCGAGATCGACCCGGCCGACCACACCCTCGACCTTGCCGGCATCGATCTGCAGGGCGCCACGCTCGAACGCTGCGTGCTGTCCGGCGCGAGCCTCCGCGGTGCCGATCTGCGCGAGGCGAACCTCGAGGCCGCAGTCCTCGACGGGTGCGATCTGACCGGTGCTCGCCTCGCTGGCGCGAACCTGTTCCGGAGCATGCTCAAGGGGGCGAAGCTGCCGGGCGCCGACCTGCGCGGCGTGCGGCTGCGCCTCGTCCTCTGGATGGAGGCGGATCTGAGCGGCGCCGACCTCAGCGGTGCCCACGTCGATCTCTCGATGTTCCAGGGCGCCGACCTGCGGGGCGCCAATCTGCGGCACGCGGTGTTCGAAAGCTCCAATCTCGACAAGGCGCGCCTCGAGGGCATCGCGGTCGACCGGACCCGCTTCGAGCGGGTGGGCTTCGACAAACTCGACCTGAGGAAGTTTCCGTTCGACGGCCTGATCATGCGCTCCTGCGATTTCAGCCATTGCAACATGTCGGGGATGAAGGTCGTCGATTGCGATCTGTCGCGGAGCAACTTCACCGAGGCGAACCTGAGCCGCACGACGTTCGAGCGCTGCGTGATGCAGATGGTCACCGCGAAGAAGGTGAACCTCGAGAAATCGAGTCTCCGCGGCGTCAGCGCGAAGGGCGCCTTCTTCGGCGAGGCGATGCTCGAGGGCGCGAGCTTCCGCGAGGCCCGGCTTCGCTACGCGACGTTCACGGGCGCCCGGATGAGCGGCGCCATCTTCCTCGACGCCGATCTGCGCGACGCGATGCTCGACAAGGCAACGGCGCACAAGACGGTCTTCCAGTCGGCGAAGATGGTCTACGCCGACCTGTCGCATACCGTCGCCAAGGAGGCGGACTTCGGCCACGCCAACATGCGCGGCACCAAGGTCCACGGCCTCGACGACGACAAAGCGACCTACCTCGGGGCCATCACGTTGCTCCAGCGCACGACCGACGCCGCGCTCCTCGAGGCCGAGATGAAAAACCCCGCGCGAGGTGGCGGATGACACCCTCCGAGATCTCGACGGCGCCCCTGCGCGTCGCGGGCCCCGCGGGCGGGCTCGATTCCTACCTCGGCGCCGGCCGAGTGGTGCGGGTCGACACAGGCTCGGTCCTCGTCGCGCTCGAAGAGGCGTCAGTGCCGCGTGGCACGCTGGTGCATGCCGTCCCCGCGCTGACGTTTCCGTATCGCTCGGCGGTCGGTGATCAGCTGCTCGTGATCGGCGATACCGAAGCATTCTACGTCATCGGCGTGCTGGAGGGGCGCGGGCATACTTCGCTGTCGAACCCTCGAGGCGTCTCCATTCGCGCGGATGGCGGCGCCCTGCGTCTGGTGGGCGATCGCGGCGTCGTCCTCAGCGGCCGGCGCATTCGCTTCGAGGCCGAGCGGCTGCGGCAGCTTGCGGTGACCGCCATTCACTCGTTCGGCGAGCGCGTCACGCACGTCCGGGAGACCTTGAAAGTCGAGGCGGGCGACGTCGACGAGCACAGCAGCGGCCGCTTCCTCCTTCAGGCCCGGTGCGTGGTGCTCAAAACCCTGACGAACGCGCGGATCAAGAGCACCACCGTCCGGGTGGGCTAGGAAAAGATCGCAATGCTGCCGGCAAGCAATCGTGGCATCGGAATGTCGCTCAACTTCCCCGACGTGTGCAAGACGCCCGCCCCGCCGGCGCCGTTCATCCCGGTCCCGTACCCGGACATCGGCCTGAACATGCAGGCCGCGCCATTCTCGCCCTTCGTCTTCATCGCCTTCATGCCCGCCACCAACATGGGCACGCTCAAGGTCATGACCTCGGGCGACGAGGCCGGCGCGATGGGCGGGCTCATCACGGGCATGATCAAGGGGCCCGGAAAGACCACAATCGGAAATCCCATCGTCTTCGTGACGGGGCTGCCCGCCGAGTCGCTGCTCAACCCCACCAGCGGCAACATGATGAACGCGCCGATCGGCGCCCAGATCGTGCCGAGCGTGGTCAACGTGCTCTACACGTATCGCGAGGCGCCGGGAGGCTTCGAGAGCGCGGACGCGCCGAGCGTCGGGCGCGGCGGCCCCTGTCTCTTCGCCCCATTGCGTGAAGAAGACGTCCGCGCGCTGTGCGACGTGGCCCGGGGCGAGGGAGGCGCGGAAGAGGCCGCGCGCGTCGCGTGCTCATGGCTCTCGCCAGGGATCGCGCGCCTGCGCATCGCGCTCTTCAGCACCCGGACCGATCTCGACGTCTTCAACGCGCTGCGCTCGCTCGGCGAGGGCGAGCTCCGGGGGCTGATTGTCGATCTGCGAGGCAACCCCGGCGGAGACGCCGGGGCCGCGCTGCGCCTCGCCGCGGCGTGTTTGCCCGCCGGAACCGAGATGCTCCTGCAGCGCGACGGCGAAGGCGACGAGGAGCCCGTGATCGCGCGGGGCGCGCAGACCTATGGCGTTCCGCTGTGTCTGCTCGTCGACGGGGGAACGGCGTCGGCCGCCGAGCTCTTGGCGGCGGCGCTCCAGCACGCCGGGCGCGCGACCGTGGTCGGCCAGAGCACCTTCGGCAAGACGACCGGGCAGGAGATCGTGGGCGGGCCCGACGGCGCGCCGCGCTACCTGACGACGTCGGAGTTCACGTTGCCCGACGGCGCGCCCATCGACGGCCGGGGTGTGACCCCCGATGTCATCGTCGAGGCAGCGCCGCGGGGTGGCGTCGATCCGGCGGTCGAAGACGACGCCCCGCTCCG
>Ga0105046_10003827_pt1 | contig 23904 bp, 28 predicted proteins | sample MAT03_FD_78385 | JGI IMG/M metagenome (GOLD analysis project Ga0105046, IMG submission 78385) | Freshwater microbial communities from Lake Fryxell liftoff mats and glacier meltwater in Antarctica - MAT-03 (megahit assembly) | ecosystem: Environmental > Aquatic > Freshwater > Ice > Liftoff...
GAGCGCCTTCGGCAGCGTGGGGCTCTCAACGGGAATCACCTCGCAAGTGGGCCTCATCGGCGAGGCCACGCTGATCGCCCTCATGTTCCTCGGCCGCGTCGGTCCGGCCACACTGGGGGCCGCCCTGGTGTTGCGCGATCGGCGACGGCTCTACGAATACCCCGAAGGGAGACCCCTTGTCGGCTGAGGACAGGTTCGCTGAGGACAGCGGTGTCACAAGTGGTTGGCTGGCCCGTTTGGTCGGTCGCCCGAGGGAGGGGCGCAAGACCGACGAGGTGCTCGTCATCGGGCTCGGACGATTCGGTGGCGCGCTCGCCGAGACTCTGGCCGAACTCGGTCACGACGTGCTCGGCGTCGATCAGGACGCAGCGCGAGTCCAGCACTACGCGGCGTCGCTCGGGCAGACCCTGATCTGTGACACCACGAATGCAGCGGCGCTTCGCCAGATCGGCGCCGCCGAGTTCCGCCAGGCGGTGCTTGGCATCGGCGGTGACATTCAGGCCTCCATCCTCACCGCGCTCGTGCTGATGGATTTCGGCATTCCGAACATCTGGGCGAAGGCCGTCACCTCTGACCATGCCCGTATCCTGCATCGAGTCGGCGTGCATCATGTTGTGCTGCCCGAACACGAAATGGGCAAGCGGGTCGCACATCTCGTCACGAATCGTATGCGTGACTACATTCCGCTCGACGAGGGCTTCTCGTTGGTCGAGATGGGTGTGCCGGCCTCGCTCGTCGGTCTGGAGCTGCGCAAAGCCAGCGTCAGCGAGCGGTATGGCGTGACGGTGGTGTGCATCAAGCCGGGTGGCGGCCTCTTTCAATTGGCGCGCGCTGATCATGTGTTCGGTGCCGATGATCTCCTCCTCGTCGGTGGGCACCCGGACGCAGCCGATGCCTTCGGCTCACTCGCCTGATCCTCCAACACGTCTGGCATCGACGCCAACGAACACGTCGACGCCGGCGGTGCGCGCACCGAGCCCGAGCTGCAATGACATCCAGGCAACGCACGAGTGTTTCCGTGACCCAAAACGGTTCAGCTGAACCGCCTTCGACGCTCTCAGTTCCACTCGCTCGAAGCGACAGAAGACCAACACGGCTTCGATAGCGTGATCGCATGGCTGCTCCTGTGATTGCGTGTCCTTCCTGTGGTGCCAAGAACCGAGTGCCTGTCGCGGCGAAAGGTCATCCGGTGTGTCCCAAGTGCCGGGCCGACCTGCCGTGGCTGATCGATGCCGGAGACTCCGAGTTCGCTGCTGCGATCGACACGGGGCAGCTGGTGCTCGTCGACCTGTGGGCCCCGTGGTGCGGGCCATGCCGGATGGTTGCACCAGCACTTGCCAATCTCGCCCATGAGTTTGCCGGCCACATGAAAGTCGTCAAGGTCAACGTCGACGAAGCACCGAAGACGGCCGCCCACTACGAAGCTCGGAGCATCCCCATGCTGCTGTTCATTCGAGCTGGTGAGGTCGTCGAGACGATCGTCGGTGCCCAGCCCGAGCACGTCATGCGCAGCCGCATCCAGCAGTACGTGTGAGCGCTGAGACCGCCAGGCCTGCCTGAACGATGCGCACCCTCCTCTGGCAGCGACAGGTGGCTGACCGCTCCGCACTGTCATTCGCCCGAATCGAGACTTCATCCCGGTCCCAGCACGCTGGGCCGAAATGTCGCAGAGCATGCAACATTCCGGCCCAGCGTGACGCGGGGTGGTACGTGGCCGGACCGGAGACAGGTGCCTGAACTGCTCCGCCTTCGATCGCGTTCCGCTCGTGATCGGAGATGACTCCGAAGCGAACTTCCCGATCACCCTTACTCACCTGGCGGCCAGCTTCCCCGACACCCTCGCCCCATATGAGCAGGGCACGTTCGCCGAGATCCTCACCGAAGCCGACCTGACAGCGGGCGGGTTCCGCGCCCTGCGGCTGGAGACCCGAGCGACCGACGCCGCGATGGTGATGCCCGGCTCGCTCGGCATCACCTACATCGTCGACCTTGGGCCGACGTGGACCGTGATCATCGAAGGCACCGGTGAGAGCAACGTCGAGTACGCGGAAGTGAAGGCGATCGTCGATGCGATGGCCGGCGACATCGTCTTCCTGGGTGAGTGAAGAGGGCGACGGCCGCCACACGCAAGTGACCGAGTAGTGACCTTGTGCCCTTGACGCACGAAGAGGGCTGGAACACTCTGGCTGAAGACGCTGCACTTCTTCATTGCCCCCGCTTGGTGGGCCGTGTCGGGTGGCGGTAGACGCAATCCAACCAGGAGGGGTCTGTATGTCTCGGAATGCCGGAGACCGTTACACGTGTGAGAAGTGCGGGGCGACACTCGTGTACGAGGAGCCGTGCCCTTGCCCAGCAGACATGCCCCACGCGGAGACTTGCTGTGGTCAACAGATGGCTGAGGTCCCGAAGCAGTAGCTTTCCTTTCGGTGGATCCTCACGAATTGACTGGCCGACGCGGGGTCAGCGCGGCTTGATGGCGGCGCCTTCGGTGAGCCAGGTCCAGGGTTTCGGACCGGCGGCGTATCGCGACTCGACTCGCTCGATCGTGAAGCCGGCGGCACGCACCAGGTCGGCGGGCTGGCGTGTGAGGTGGCACCCGTCGGCCAAACGCTTCTGGAATGGTTCCAGGCGGTGCTGCCAGCGTGCGACCGTCAGGTCGGGCGACAGACCGTGTTCGAGGAAGTGGAATCGACCGCCCGGGCGAAGCACTCTCCGGATCTCGGCCAGGGCTTGTTCGACGTGGGCAATCGTGCACAGCGTGAAGGTCGACAGGGCTCCGTCGCAGCTGGCGTCGTCGAGCGGGATCGATTCGCCACGGAGGCCGATGTGCTCGACGCGGATGACGGAGTCGGCGATTCGTCGTTCGGCGAGGCGGCGCGCCGTTGCGGCGGGCTCGACGGCGTAGACGAGCGTCACCTCGGGCGGGTAGGCGGGCATGTTGAGGCCGGATCCGAACCCGATCTCGACCACGGTGCCGAACAGCCCTGCCGTCACTTGCTCGCGCCAGTGCCGCAGGTCGGCGGTACCGCACGCACGGTCGACGAGACGGGGCAACAAGTGCTCTCGGTAGAGACCTATGGCTTCACCTCCGGGCGATCGTCAACCCGAGCGTGGCGGCAGCTGGCGAGGAAGAGCGGATAGTTCACACCGTCGTGGACGATGTGGTGGCAGTCCTGGAAGACCACGTCGGTGAAGCCAGCGGCAGCGAGTTCGGCAGCCAAGGCCGATCGCTGGAAGCCGCGGTGGCCCTCGAAGTCAACGCCGTGGAAGGAGCCGTCTTCTTCGTCGAGGTCGACCACACACAGTGCCCCGTTCTCGTGGAGCAGCTTGGCAAAGCCCGACAGGACAGCATCGATGTTCTCGATGTGGTGCATGGTCAGCACCGACACGATGAGGTCGAAGTGCTCGTCGGGGACCGGCTGGGTGGCCAGGTCCAGGTCCCACACCCGAGCGTCGGTGAGAACACCAGCGGCGATCTTGGCGTGCAAGACCTCACGCATGCCCGTCGACGTGTCGGCCAGTGTGACAGGACCAACCGAGTCACGCAGAGCCTGAGTGACCAACCCAGTGCCGGCGCCGTACTCGAGCAGCCGCATTGACCGGTCGAGTGGGACGGCCCCCCGGATACTGCGTGCGACCGCGTCAGCCCGTTCGACCTTGGCAGGGTCGTCATCCCAAGTTGCGGCCCTCGCATCGAAACGGTTCATGTCCACACCACGATTCAAGCAGCTCGCGTATCTCCAGCGACCATCCGTCCAGGATCGCGAGCGTGGGCACTGTAGTCAGGGGCTGAACGCAGTCGATTGCGGTGTTGCGGTCGCTTGACCAACCACTGCGTCATCGGGCCAGGGCGGTTCAGCTGAACCGTTGTGTTGTTGTTTCCACGCGGTTCGCCAGGGGTCGTGCCATGGGGTGTGTGAGAACAGTGTCATCAGGGTCCAGTCGAGGTCGAGGCGGTCGCCTTGCCACTGGCATCGGCCGTCGCTGGCTTCGCGGGCGTGGGCGCGCACGGCGTCAGCGCTGCCCTGCGGCGCGACGAGGGTTGCAGGGAGCGTGCGTCCGTTGGGGAGAGTGAACTCGATGGTGCCGTCGAGCGACCGGTGGGCGTGCCAGCCACCCTCGTGCAGGCGATGGTGGTGGTAGGCGCATACCAGCAGCAGGTTGTCGATGTGGTTCGTACCACCGTGGCCGCGGTGGTGGAGGTGATGGATCTCTCGACGGGCGCGATGGTTGCAGCCCGGTACTCGACAGACACGGTCGCGGAGCTGAACGAGACGACGGAGCCGGCCGCGGATGACGCTGCTGCGGTCCGACACGGCAACGACCTCGTCGCGACCGTTGTCGTTGCCCTTGTTGTCGTCGCCGTGCGTGACGGTTTCGTGGTCGGCATCGCAGCACAATCGCTCTGCGGTGGCGTCGCTGACCCCCACGACCATCTCGCCGTCGCGTCCCTCGGCGTGCGCCTCCTGTTGTTCGTGTCCCGTGTGGAGGTGTACGAGGTAGCGCGGGCGGTTGGTGGTGAGTTGGTCGTCGGTGGCGGCCAGCGCTGCGCCCGCCATGGCGACGACCGCGTCGGCGCGACGGGCGGCCAGGCCCGGCCGTTCACCGTCAGGTTCGATGCCCGCTCGGGCTGTCAGGTGGTCGACGGCGGAGAGGACTTCCATCGCGGTGGCAGCAGGAATGGTGACAGTCAGAGTGATGGTGCGGTCTTCGTTGTGGCGCACGTGCAGCGCCCGTTTTGCCCACTGGACGTCGTCGCTGGCCTCGTCGTCGGGCGGAAGGGCTCGTCGGTAGCCGGCGACGACTCGCTCGACGTGGGCGGTGGTGCCGGCGAGGGCGATCTCCACCAGGCTGGCTTCGTTGGCAGGTTCGGCGATGCGGGTGATGGCGCGTACCTTGGAGTACGACAGGCGGCCCTGCCGCATCTGTTCCGCGATCAGCGGCGAGATGGCCAGGGTGTGGGCGACACGGAGCTTTTCGCGTGCGGTGCGAGCATCGAGCCCGAGCTGCCATGACATCCAGGCAACGCACGAGTGACACTCCCATTGCTGCCAACCCAGCCGGCGGTCGAACTCGGCGAGCAGTGCGAACCAGCGGTACTCGCCCGCAGCGAGGTTGGCCGACCACGTGCACAGCTCGGCCTCCAAACGCTCCAACGGCACATCGGCCAACGCAGCCAGCGCGGTCAACGCGGTCAACGCGGTCAACGCGGTCGGATCGTCGGAGATGACGGCGATGTGACCGACAAGGGGTGCAGAAGTGGTGTCCATGGTCGAACAGTACGGAAAGGGTGTCGCAGAGTTTCCTGACCCAAAACGGTTCAGCTGAACCGCCCTCGCCGCTCTCAGGTCCACCGGCTCGCATCGGGAAAGAAGGCCACACGGCTTCGATAGCGTGAGCGCATGGCTGCTCCCGGGAGCGTGTGTCCGTCGTGTGGTGCCAAGAACCGAGTGCCCGTCGTCGCGACAGGCCATCCGGTGTGTGCCAAGTGCCGCGCCGACCTGCCGTGGTTGGTCGATGCCGGAGACTCCGAGTTCGCTGCTGCGATCGACACGGGGCGGCTGGTGCTCGTCGACCTGTGGGCTCCGTGGTGCGGGCCGTGCCGGATGGTTGCACCGGCACTTGCCAACCTCGCGAGCGAGTTTGCCGGTCGGATGAAGGTTGTCAAGGTCAACGTCGACGAAGCACCGAAGACGGCGGCCCGCTACAGGGCTCGGAGTATCCCCATGCTCCTTTTCATTCGAGCTGGCGAGGTCGCCGAGACGATCGTCGGTGCCCAGCCCGAGCACGTCATGCGCGACCGCATCCAGCGGTACGTGTGACGGGGCCGGCGTCAGCCCTCTCGGATGACCTTCGTCATTGCCTTCCGCTTGGCCGGCTCATTGATCAGCTTGTCGAGGTAACGGATCTCCTGCATCAGCGGCGCGCCAATCTCGTCGACTCGCACGCCGCAGACGACGCCTGTGATCGAGGGCCGCGTCGGGTTCGGTAGCGGAGCCGTGCGGAAGAAGGTCTCGAAGTCCATCTGCTTCTCGAGGTGCGAATCCAAGGCTGGCCGAAACGGCCCGCTTGCCACACTTGCTGGGCGGCGTACTCGAGTCAAATTCATGATGCCCCCATAGGTTCGCCTGGTCAGACAGATAATCATTCGGTCCCATCAGTGTCAAGACTTGTTCATCGGCAGCCGCGGCAGACCCGTTTGCCACTCGGAATACCTGCGAGGTCAGGTCCAGTCCACTCGCCGCGGCCTTTCAACGCTTGAGCCTGCAGCAATGGGGAAGTGAGTGTGACGGGTCCCGACCACGGCGGACTTGCGTCTCATACTGCAACTAGCTTGCCGATGGTGACATCGGTGACCGAACGCCACCCATGAGGGCGGTTGTTACGAACGCAACCGAGCAGTCCTTGCGCGCACTCACATCCTGGACCACGACGTGGACGTTCGGCTGATGCCCGGCGCGCAGAACCGCCGGCCTCAATACGCCGGGTTCGTAGGTTGACGTCGGGCCAGTAGTGTCACGCAGTGTTCTCGACGCCGAAGCCCGCGTGGCGGCGCAGGTCCGGTGGCACCTCGATGCTGCAGAGCCATCGTGCAGAGATCACCGTGCTGTTCTGCGACCTGCGCGGCTTCACCTCGTTCGCCGAGCGCTCGGAACCCGAGGATGCGGTCAGGCTGGCGGCGAAGTGCTTTCCGCCGAGCGGGAGGTTGTATCGCTCACCGACGTTGTGCTCACCGGGTCGGCAGGATCGATCGAACTGAAGGGCATGGCCGGTCCGGTCGCCGTCCACCGGGTGACTGGAATGCGCTGACGCGTCGCCTTGGCCGAGTCGGAGCCGCTCAGACCTGTTGGATCATGGTGACGCCGTCGCCCATTGGAATGATGACGCAGCGGACGCGCGGGTCGTCGGCCACCATGCGGTTGAACGCGCGCAGGGCCACCGTGTCGGCGTGTGCGGCCTCGGCGTCGAGCACCTGGCGCGACCACAGCGTGTTGTCCACCAGGATCACGCCGGCGGGGGCCATGCGCAGAAGCAGTGCCTCGAAGTAGTTGGCGTAGTTCGTCTTGTCGGCGTCGATGAAAGCCAGCTCGAAGCGCAGGTCTGCCGGTAGTGCGGCCAAGGTCTCGAGGGCAGGGGCGATGCGCAGGTCGATGCGGTCGGCCACGCCCGCCAGCCGCCAGTGCTCGCGGGCGATGGCGGTCCATTCCTCGCTCACGTCGCAGCAGATGAGCTGCCCTCCGGCGGCAAGACCACGGGCGATGCTGAGTGCGGAGTAGCCGGTGAAGGTGCCGATCTCGATGGCGTTCTGCACGCCGATGGAGCGGGTGAGCATCTCGAAGAACGAACCTTGGTCGTTGCCGATCTGCATGCGGGCGGCGCCTCCGGTGCGCGCCTCGGTGGCCGCCATCAACTGCAGCTGCACGCTGTCGGGCCGGGTTGAGTGAGCGGCGATGTACTCGGCCAGCTCCGGTTCGACGATGTATGCGCGTGTCTCGGCCATGGCGCCGACCGTAACGCGGATCAGCAGCGACGCGAACCGGATGACGGTGGCGTGCCACCGCGCTCAGCCGACTGGTGTCAGCAGCGCCAGCGGGATCTCGCGGTCGGTCTTCTCCTGGTAGCCGGCGTAGTTCTTGTACTTGGTAGTCACCTTCGGCCACAGGTCGGCGCGTTCGTCGGGGGTGGCGATGCGCGCGTGCATTGCCTGCGTCGGGCCGCCCTTCCACTTCACCTTCACGTTGGGATTGGCCTGCAGGTTCAGGAACCAGGCGGGGTGGTGTTCATCCCCGCCGCGCGACGCCACGATCACGATCATGTCGCCGTCCTGCACCGGTGAAGTGAGCATCACCGACCGGGCTTCGCCGCTCTTGCGTCCCACGGTGGTCAGTTCGAGCACGGGCATGCCACCGGCATCCCAGCCGATCTTGCCGAAGCTCAGCTTCAACACGGTGCGGTGAATGGTGTTCATGGTCTTCATGGCAAGGTCACTCGGCATACGCGAACCCTACGTCGCGGGGCGCGAGCGAGTTGCGCCGCGCCTAGCATCGGGGAGGCGTGGAGCTCGCCGGACGTAGGTCGGAACGGAACACACTCGAACGAGCGCTCGATCGCGCCATCGGCGGTCGTCGAACGGTGGCGCTGATTCGTGGCGAACCCGGGATCGGCAAGACTGCCCTGGTCGCCGACTTCCGCACCGCTGCGACAGGCCGTGGAGCGAACGTGATCGGTGCGTCGGTGACGGAGGTCGAATCGGGCATCGGCTGGTCGGGGCTTGCGACACTGTTGCGAAGCCTCGATCCCGAGCCTCCTGTCCGCTCCGCTGGCCTGCATGTCGACATCCTTGATGCGATTACCGGACGAGCGACCGGTGAGAGCGTCGACCCGCTCTTCGTCGCGTCGGCGCTGAGCGACGTTCTGCGCTCACTCGCCGAGTCCCGGCCGCTCGTCGTCATGCTCGACGACCTCCACTGGTTCGATCACGCGACCGCAGGTGCGCTGAGCTTCACCATCCGGCTGCTCGCCGATCACCCGGCCCTGTTCGTCGCCACAGCGCGCCCTGGCGAACTGCCGATCGACCTCGTGCGGATCGTCGATGCAGAAGATCTGATCGTGATAGAGCCGACGCCGTTATCACTCGGGGCGACCCGCGAGTTGCTCGCCAGCCGGTTCGCCGTGCATCTCGGCCACATCGACCTCGTCCGCCTGCACGCGTTGTCGACTGGAAACCCGCTCCACATCACCGAAACGGGCCGACTCGTGCAGGCGGGAGTACCGATCGTCGATGCGATGCTGCCTGCATCGTTGCGAGCGCTCATCGACGTCAACCTCGCCCGCCTCGACGCAACAGATCTCGAAGTGCTGGCGGCATGCGCACTGATGCCCAAGGCCCGGCCCGCGCTGTTGTACGAGCTCTTCCCACGGGATGTCGCCGACGGCGCACTGATCACCGGGGAGCGGCTCGACCTCGTTCGCGTCGACGGTCGTGATGGCGACGCCGTTGTCTTCCGCCATCCGCTCCTGCGGTCCGGCCTCGCCGAGCACCTTCCGCTCGTGGCCCGGAGGCGCCTTCATCGGAGGTGCGCCGATCTGGGCGTACCGATCGAGGTCCGGGCGTTCCACCTCGGAGCATCGATCGTCGGAACCGATGCAGACGCGGCCGACGTGCTCGATGCGGCCGCAGTGTCCACTCGCGGCAGCGGACTCCTGGACGCTGCGCTGTCGCACGCCGAGCGTGCCCTCACGCTGACGGATCCGACGGATCACGTCGCAACTCGTCGACGGACACTGCAGGCGGCCGACCTCGCCGTTGCGGCCGGCGAGCCGGCCCGTGCGCTCGAACTTATCGACCCGCTGATCGCTGCGTTCGACATCGCTGGTTCCGAGCAGGCCGACGCGCCTGCCCTGCTGAGCGTGGCGGCTCGGGCCCACGGCGCCGCGTACGGTGCCTCGACAGCACTGCCCTGGCTTGAGCGCGCCGCGGCGTTGTTGCCCGAGGGGTCGCACGAGCGGGCCCGGCAACTCGGTCGCATCGTGTCGACGATGCTCTTCGTCGACGTCGACGTCGCGAGAGAACGTTGCCTCGAGTTCGTCGCCGCCGCGGCCACTGCCGGCGACCGCACGCTCGAACAGATCGCTCACGCAAGTCTTTGCGTCGCCCAGGCGCTCGGCGGGTTGCCGTTCGTGCCGTCGTCCGAGCCTGCGAGTGCGGCGCTCGACACCGATGTGGTCGACGACTGGCTGGAGGTGGCCGTGTGGACGGACGAACACGCTCGCGCCGACGAACTGTTGGCCGAAGGGTGGCGTCGCATCTCCGAGCGATGGTCGGTCGTCAACGAACACAACCTCTTGATGCACGAGGTCGACCTGCGGACGCGGCAGGGCCGCCTCGACGAGGCGGCGCTTCTCGCGGAGCGTGCGTGGGCGGTGGCCGACGCGGTCGATGGCGGGTCAGCGCGATCGAGTGAACTCACGGTGATCGCTGCGCTACGCGGCGACTCCGACACTGCGCATCGTCATGTCCGCATGCTGAAGTCGGTGCCGTCGGACTTTGAGGCCGTCACCGCTGGGCAGATGGAGTTCGCGGTCGGGATGGTGGCCGCCGTGGACGGCGACCTTCGGCTGGCGGTCGACCGGCTCAGCAGCGCGGTGGCTCACCACGACGGTTGCGGTATTCGTGACCTCGGTGCGCTCGCCGCCCGACCTGAGTTGTTGGATGCCCTGATCCAGGCAGGCGAACTCGATGAGGCGGAACGGGTTGCGGCAGAGATCGTCGAGCTGGCCGAGCGTGCAGGTCGCTCCCGCGGGTTCGCCGAGGCGCTTCGGGCCCGAGCGCAGGTGGCTGCCGGCCAACGGCGCCTGGATGAAGCCGCCGAGCTCGCCAGGTCGGCGGTCGACGCGTTCGAGCAGATCGGGTTGCCGATCGAACGAGCACGGACGCTGGTGTTGGCCGGCAGCATCGCTCGACGCGCACGCCGGCGCAGCGAGGCCCGAGAGCTGCTCGAGCAGGCTCACCGCGAACTGGTGACGTGCGGCGCGCTCGGGTTGCTGCCGAGGGTGCGGGCCGAGCTGGAGCGATTGGGAGATCGCACCGCGGCCGATGCATTGACCAACACCGAACGCAAGATCGCCGACCTCGTCGCCGAAGGGATGACCAACGCCGAGGTGGCCGCACAGCTTTACGTGAGCGCGCGCACCGTCGAGGCCCACCTCACTCAGATCTACCGCAAGCTGGGTGTGCGGAGCCGATCAGAGTTGGCCGCTCGCCGCCGCACCTGAGCGTTGGGATGCCTGGATCGAGGGACCTGAGGCGAAAACCTCGGGGTTCCCCCAATGCGCCGAACCGGGAGTGTCCGCCATGGTGGCGGGGTGCAGCAGATCTTCGTCGTCGAGCGTTACCTGGTCGGATGGACCGGCGAGGAGATCGACGAGATGGAACGACGCTGCGGCGAGTCCACTCCTGAGTTCATCGAACGCGGGGTTCGCCACCTCGAATCGATCGTGATCCCGAGCGACGAGACCTGTCTGTCGCTGTTCGAAGGCCCCGATGCCGAGACGGTTCGTGACGCAAACGAGGCCTGTCGGCTTCCTACCGGCCGCGTCCTTCCTGCGGTCTTCCACCGCCCCGGCCAACACACCGCCCGGCTCGCCGGACCCAGTGCGGCTGCGGGCCGGGAGCAGCAGTGGCACCTCCCATGACGCACCTCGTGACGAGGCGGCGGTCGTGCGCCGCAATCCTCGTGGCCGTCGGGTTCGCTCTGTCGTTGGTGGCCGTCGCTCCGGCCGGCCGCAGCGCTGCTCAGCGGGCGGCGGCGCCCACCTCCACGGGTCCGTCGCTGACGATCTTCGATCCGTTCGCGGTGAGCCCGACGGTGCTTGCGTTCGGGCCGTATCCAATCGGTTCGACCGCGACCAACCCGATCACGCTCGTCAACGACACTGCGCATCAGGTGCACTTCGAGGCGTACGGCGTTGCCGGCGTGTCGGTGACGGGAATCGCGGGGTGCGGCAGCTTCATCGCCCCTGCGGGCACGACCGCCTCGCTGTCGCTCGATGTCAACCAGACGTGCGACATCGACCTCACGATCGACACCAGCACCCTCGGTCCGGTGGCCGGTCAGGTCATCCTCACGGACACAGATTCGGGTGCGATCGCGTTCGCCGACGTGACCGCCGAGGTGGTGCCGGCCGCTCCTCCCGCCAACGACAACTGGGTCAACGCCCAGGACCTGTCGTTGCTGGTGATTCCGGCGTTCGTGGGCGTGCCGGGCCTGTTCGGCAACCAGCAGCCGCGCGACACCGTGGAGGCTCTCGGCTCGACCGAGTTCGCCACGTACGAACCGGGCGAGTTCATGAGTCGGCCCGGTGGATCGCTCTGGTACAAGTACACGGCGCCGCCGGGGGGCTTCACCGGGCGTCTCGGGTATCGCGCCACTCCCGGCTTCTTCGTGGCTGTATCGACAGAGAACACCTCGGTGACCGACTCTTGGCCCGCCGGGGGGAACAGCTGGCCACCCTCGGGTATCAAGTTCGTCAGGATGGAGCCGGGCCACACCGTGTACTTCTCGGTCTACAACGAGTTCGTCGACCCGGGACGATTCGCGCTCGAGCTGTTTCAGGCCCCGAACGAACAGGACTCCATCGTCGACGCCTACGGAAGCGGATCCGAGGACGCGCTGACGACCGACTTCAACCTCCTCGGCGATGGCGACACCCATCACCTGAGCCCAGACCTGCCAGGTGGTGCACCGAACGGGTGGTTCACGTTACGGTTCGCCGTCGCTGGCACGCTCTCGGTGACCTATCGCTCCGCGACGGCGAAGACTCTCGACCGGTTCGGAACCAATGAGGGCAGCGAACGCCCGCTCGGTCTGCGGATCTATCGCAGTCCGCAGCCGACTCTGCTGAACGACCCGACAGTGCTCGGCGCGCCGATCGTCGTCGGCACGGACGCCATCAGCGCCGACCCGGCTGCCAGCATCTCGGGTCCGAGGTGGGAGACGACGGCCACCGTGCCCATCACTCCTGGCCGCTACTACTGGACCTTCGAAAGGGGAGCGGCCGGTCCGACGTTCTTCATCACGAGCTGGCGATTCACGGCGAACAGCCCTGGCGACACGGAACCTCCGACCGCCACCATCTCGACGCCACCTGACGGTGCTCAGTACGCCGTCGGTTCTGTTCCGTCGACCGTGGTCTCCACCTGCACCGACAACCAGGGTGCGTCGTCGTCGTTCGTCACTGTTGATGGAAGACAGACCACCTCGCTCGCTACCACCGTCGGCAGCCACACCGTGTCGCTCGAATGCACCGACGCAGCAGGCAACACCACTTCCATCACGTCTACGTATGCAGTGGTTCCCGACAGAAGCGGTCCGTGCGTGATCGTCGAGACCCAGTCGGTCGACTTCGGCGACGTCGTCGTTGGTTCGGCGAGCCCCACTCGCGCCGTGGTCGTGCGGTCGTGTTCCGACGCGCCGATCCGCTTGGCGGTGAACGTCAGCAATGCCACCAGTGGCGGCGGCGCCCACGCGTGGCTCGCCAGCACCTTGGCGGTGCTCACCGACAACCAGTTCACGTGGAGCGTCACCCCTCCTGGGGGGCAGCCCGCGATCCCCGTCGGCCTCACGCAGACACTGGTCGGCGCGCCCCTTCCCGCAGGCGCCTCGCGCACCGATCAACACCGCGTCGCCCTCGGCCCGGCTGGCCTCGGCCTCGGTCTCCGCTTCACGTCGGTCCTCACCTATACCGCACTAGCGCCATGACCATCTCACGAACGAGGAGCACACCATGACCCTCCACCTCTGCCCCGGTGTGAGCGAACCGGTGGCCACCGTCTCTGGTCCCAGTCGGTTCGGAGCCTGAATTATGCGGAAGAACTGTCTGCGTCGTGCAATCACACTCGCCGTCATCGCCGTCATCGCCGTCATCGCCGTCATCGCAGTCGTGACGGTCGGCACGAGCGCGCCCGTACGCGCGATAGTCCCGGTGGACCTGCCTGTCCCCGCACCGAACCCACCGGATGAAATCAGTGCCACGTTCACTCCGAAATCGCAGCCGGGTCCGTGCATCACGATCGGCGGACCACCCACTGTCGAGTTCGGACGTCTCGCGTTCGGCAGCGGATTCGGACCAGGCGATGCCTCGACCGTCGTTGCTTCCTGTGGACCAGCCGGGCGGGTGCAGGACGTGATGGCGTCGGTGTCGAACGCGACTGCGTCCGGCGTTCAGCGATGGACATCGTTCGACTGCGGCTCGAACCCACCAGCGGGCTGCGTGACACCAACCAACCAGTTCGCGTACTTCCTCGCCGGGGTGTCCCTCACCGCATCTCCCCGCACGATCGGTCAGGCCGGTGAGAACTTCGATCATCAACTCCGGTTGCCCGCACCCGGCTCGACCGGCGGTGGTGAGGTCATCAGGATGACCGTGACGATTCTGGGGGTGCTGCGATGAGTCGCCGGTGCGTCGCCCAACTTCGGTTGGCGGCATTGATCGCCGTCACGTTGACCCTTCCAGTGGTCACCGCCGACGCGGGCGCCGCTGACAATGGGTCCGATGGTTCGGTCGATGGCAGCGTCACGGTCGCTGCGCTCGTCGTCACCCGCGTCACCCCGCCGGCGGTGCCTTCCCGGGCCGGGGATCTCGTCACCGTGCGGGTTCAGGTGCGGAACGATCTTCCGCGGCCGGTCAGCGCACTGAGCGTCGGCATCGCCGGAGCAGTCAGCGCGGGCGCAACGGCCTCGGCCCTCGCCGCTGGCCAGACCGTCGAGATAGCGCTCCCCGTCTGGTTCTGCGCCCCCGGCGTGACGACCATTTCGGCCACAGCTTCGGGCCTCGACGGCGCCAGTCCCGTTGCCGCCGCGCCCGGTCAGTCGACGGTCCCCATCGGCGCCGGGCCGGGCTGCCCGAGCGACCCCTCCGTCGATCGGTTCCCGGTCCGGGTCTCGGTGTCGTCCGACCGCGGCAACCCGAGCCCGCTCGACGGTCGCCTCGTCGGTGGCGTCGTCCATGTCTTCGTCGACCCGGCGCACCCCACGTTCGCTGGCACCCGCATCAGGTGGGTCGAGTTCCGGCTCGACGCTGGCGCGCCGATCAAGGAGAGCGTGGCACCCTTCGATCTCGCCCGTAGCAGAGGCTCGGCCGCCCGCGGTCTCGACACCACCATGCTCGCCAACGGCACGCACACCGTCTCGGTGGTCGTCCGCCTGCGCAACGGCGCCACCCGACGTTCGACGTCGACGTTCATCGTCCACAACGGCACCCTGGCCAAGTCGATCAGCTACTCCACCTCATTGGACCGAAGTGCTGCTCGATCACTGGACGGTGCCGCGCTCACCGGCCGCCAGACCTACATCTTCGTGAGCCCGACGACCACGATCGTCGACGCGGCTGTCTACTTCTACTGCGACGGCAGGTTGATCCGCGTCGAGAGCCGGTCTCCATACGACCTCGGCGGTACTGCCCGTAACGGTGCAGCCCGCCCCTTCATGCTCGCCGGACTCCGGCGTGGCAACCACATCATCACCGTCGAGTTCCGCCTTCCCGGCGGCGTGACGATCACCCAGAGAGCGAGCTTCACACACACATGAGTATCCACCTTCGTCTCCGAACCGGCGCGCTCGCTGTAGCAGTCGGCCTCATGTTCACGCCGCTACCCGCCGGGTTGGCACTCGCTGGAGCCGGCCCGGCCGGGGCAGTCAGCGACTCTGCCACGACTCTCAAGAACACTCCGCTGGATGTCGCCGCCCCCGGTGTCCTCGGCAACGATCAGATCCTGGCTGGGGAGCCCGGTGCCGCGTCGTACGAGGTGTGCACCGCAGCGCCCGGGTTCGAGGGCGACTTCAGATCCCTCTCACCCCGCATCGTCAGCGAGCCAGGCAAGGGGACGCTCTCGTTGGCTGTCGACGGGGCGTACCGGTTCGTCCCCGCTGCCGGCTTCGTGGGCATGGTCGTCTTCAACTACTCCCTCGCCAACATCGACGAGCTCCCGCAGTGCCCGATCAACCCGCGCATGAATGCCACGCTCACGATCGAGGTGGTGGCCACGACCCAGGGATCATTCGACGGTACATTCACGCCGGTCGCAGCGCAGACCGGGCCGTGCATCATCGTCGACACGACCTCGATCGCTTTCGGCGACGTTCCGACCGGATCAACGGCATGGGTAGCTCCCGGCGACAGCCGCACCACCACTCTGTCGTCGTGCTCCCCGATTGACCAGATCGTCAACGGGACCGTCAGTGCAGCGCTCGGCGTTGCCACCGCTCCGGTTGGCGCCGTGTCGCTCGACCCCACGGACAAGCCGGTGCCGTCCGTCAGCCAGTTCAGCTATGGCCTTGCTGCCCGCGCCGCAACCGAGCCCCGCCCTGCCGCGCCGGGACAGGTGCTGACGGCCGTGCCCAGCGGCGTGGTCACACTGCAAGGGGGTGGCGGAGTCGCGACGATCGAGCACTACCTGATCGGCCCAGCCGCGGGCACGCTGGTTGCTGGGACCGGGTTCCAATTTGCCGTCACGTTCGTCGCGTTTGTCCGGGCGTGATGAGCATCATGAGACGCGTGCGTCTGAACCGGCTCGTCAAGTCCCTCGCCTCGTTCGCGTTCAGCGCGTTCGTCGTCTTCGGCGGCGTTCCTTCGCCGGCCGTTGCTGACTCGGGCGTCGGGATCGATCCGGGTGAGATCACTGGACTGCCTCCGATCGAGGTCGACAGCGCGACCACCGTCGCCGTGGTGGTTCGCAACCCCGGCATCGAAGCGGCGGCGTATCAGATGCTTGCCCAACCGTTGGTTGGGGAGCCCGAGCTCCTCATCGATCCAGCTTGGTTCACCTTCTCGCCCTCGACCTTCGACATCAAAGGCGGAGCCGCTCAGGAAGTCCGGGTGACCTTCACCGTTCCCGGGGGCACAGCTGCTGGCGACTACCTCGCCCTGGTCACCGCCCAACTCGTAATCGGCGAACCCGAAACCTTCGGAGCGCAAGTCGGCGCGGCGGTTGCCGCCAAGCTCTACTTCACCTTGCCGAAGGCCTCTGAGTCGTCGCCGTCGGGTGTGCCGATCTGGCTCGTCATCGGCGCGATCGTCGCAGCGATCATTCTCGCAGTGACGCTGTGCTGGCGGAAGCTGGGCATCAGGCTCAGCTTCAGTCGTGATCGCCGAACAGTAGGAGGCCGGTCGTGAGGCGCCGCGTGATGCCCGCCGTAGCTGCACTTGCGATCGTGATGTCGGTGGGCGCCACCGGTTGTGGTGGCAGCGATGGCAACGCTTCGGTCGAGACGGGTGGGGCGACGACGTTTCCGCCGCCGACCACGGTGGCGATCACGACAACGGCAGCCCCGACCCCTGAGCAGGCTGCGGCGGCGGCACTGTGCGACGCGATGCACACGATCGGCGTGACCCAGTTCATCGGCGAGGACTAGAACGACTTCCCCGACGCCTTCGAGGTCAGAGCCGGCCAGACGAGCGTGATTCAGTGCGCCATCAACTCCGGGTTCCGCAGCATCTCGGTGTCGGTCACCGACTACACCGACGTGGCCGGTGCGATGAGCGAGTTCGAGAACAGGGCTCTTGGCAGCGGCGGCGAGTGGAACTCGATCGACGGTCTCGGCGACCGCGCCTCGATCGACGTGCCGGACGCCACAGCCGACGACAGGTCAGGGGCCGTTCGTCTGATTCTCGGCACTCGTTTCGTGTCGATCTTCAATATCTCCGGCCTCGACGCGCCGCCCGATCGAGCCGCGCTCCAGGCATTTGCGGCAGCCATAGCTGCGGCCCTTTGACCGATGCAGCCCACGGCCCCCCTTTGACGGCCATCGAGGGATGACGTTCGGCCCCGGCACTGGAGCTGGGGTCGGCGCATCGTTGTAAGTGAAGAGAACGCGACGCGGCAGCACGCGCGACACTTCGACAGGCCGTGCTCGCGGAGCGCGGAAAGGAGCCCGCCATGCTTGGCCTTCGAACATCAGCAGTCCTCATCGCTTCGCTCGCCTTGCTCGGCGCATGTAGCAGTGATGAATCCAATGGTGGGACGATGGTCGCACCGACCACCGCGACCACGGCGCCACTTGACACAACGGCACCCGCGACTGCTGTATCCACTACCGCCGCAGCCCCGACTGCGGCATCCACGACGACCGAACCGGCAGAGATGCAACCCGCGATCTGGCCGGCAGCCGATGTGGTGCTCACAACGCCTGAGGCCGCTGCCAACGACTTCCTCGACAAGATTTTCGGCGAGGGGCCGGTGCTCGGCGAGTTCATGGCCGGCGACTCGCGCAGCGGAGAGTTCGAGGTGTTCGCCACCGCTGAGGGCACACCGATCGGTGAAGCCCGCAGCGTGCTGTTCGTGCGTCAACTCGGCCCCGACGACGGCTGGTTCGTCCTCGCTGCCGCGAGCGACGTGGCCACCATCACCACACCCGCGTCGATGGCCACCGTGCCCGCTGGCATGCTGACCGTCGAAGGCTTGGGCACCGGCTTCGAAGCGACGATCGTGGTGAGCGCGTTCGTGAGCGGCCAGTCCGGCAGCGAGCTCGACCGTGAGGTGACGATGGCCGGCAACCTCGGCGAGGCGCTGCCCTACGCGGTGTCGCTCGACCTCAGCGCAGCTGCCCCGGGTGATGTGGTCGTTCTGTTGATCCGCGGTGGCACCGGCTTGGAGACCGACCCCGGCGACTTCGGGGCTATCCCGGTCATCATCGGCTGACCCGAATCTGTGGATGGAACGCCAGCCAGCGCCGGTGATCAGCGGGGTCACTGCTTCGCGGTGAATGCGGTGCTCGGAAGGTCGACAGCGTCGCCGGCGATCGCGTCGCAAATTGTTGCTGCTACCGCCGCCGGATCGAGACCGACGGGCATCTTGGGAGCCTGCCCCTCGATGGGGTGGCGAGAGAGGCCGGTCTCGGTGTGCGGCGGACGGGCATCGATGATGCGGATCTTGAGCCGTCGAGCTTCGCGTGTGATCGCCTGATCGAAGGACCTCACTGCCGCTTTCGAGGCTCCGTACGCGGCCATACCGGGTAGGTTCTGCTCGGCGATCACGCCTGAGATGTTGACGATGACCCCGTCCTCGCGCATCGTTCGCAGCGCGGCTTGGGCGAGCACGATCGGGACGAAGGTGTTGGTCATGAACAGGTCCTCGAGCGTGTCGAAGGTCAGTTCGTCGACCCCTCCGAACGCGACGATGCCGACGGCATTCACTACGACATCGAGCCTTCCGGCGTGGTCGACTGCGGCGGAAACGGCGACCTCGCACGAACGTGGGTCGCGCAGATCGAGGCTGACCCTGTGGCCGTCAACTCGGAGCGCCGCAAGACGTTCGGAGTTTCGGGCGACCAGTGTCAAAGTGGCACCGCGTTCGGCGAGGTTCGCCGCGATTGCCGAACCCAGCCCGCCAGTGGCTCCGGCCACAAGTACCGATCGTCCGTGCATACTGCTTGTCGATCCGCAGCCCATCAGGGCCGGGTTCGTGCCTCGTCGCGGTCGGCCCATCGTCCGAAGCTGAACATCGCGTAGAGAAATCCCCCGGTGAACACGATGATCGTCACAACCGCGCCTGCGACGAATAGGCCTGCCTCGTTCATTGCGAGCGCCGCTGATGAGCGAGGACGAATGCGCCTAGAGCCAGAATGGATGGCACCCATATCCCAACGAAGATGCCGTTCAGTCGGCCTTGTATGTCGTCGCCTGCCTGGAAATAGATGGTCACACTGAGCAGGAAGCTGGCGAAGGCAGCAAATAGAAAAGTGCCCTTGAGGATGCGTTCAGGGTTCATAGCGGAAAGCCTCTCTTTCTTGTGTCGGATCGGGACTTCATCGTGAGCGTACGACACCCAGGGTTGGTCGTCGGATGGGTTTCAGGCATCAGCAGATTCTTGGACCAGACGGGTCCGGACGCCGATTGCGGCGGTGACGGGGTATCCCGCCAGGTAGCGGTCCTCCTCGCTCTCTCCACCCCAGAAGCCGTACTCGCGGTTCTTGCGGGCGAATTGTCGGCATGGTTTCTGGACCATGCACATCGCACAGAGCTTGGCAGCTTTCTCCTCGCGTCGTTCGCGTGCTTGCGGTCGTTCGGCCTTCTTGCCGAAGAACAGCTTTGTCTGCGTCTTGCACGCGGCGAGTTCTCGCCAGTCCAGCTTGGCCGGCAGTTCTTCCTCGAAGAGTTCGGCAGCGCTCATAGTGGTTCCCTTTCTACCGAGTTGGCTTCAGTGTCATCTGACAGGATCAATTTATCTCTCGTTTAGCACTAATTAGCCCAACTCAGTCTGAATTTGTTCGAAGGGATAGGCTCCCCGACCATGCCGACTGCAGGAGATGACCGAATCGATCTCCAAGCTGCGGCCGACCAGCTGGGTGTCCACTACCAGACCGCCTATCGCTGGGTCCGCAGTGGCAAGCTTCGAGCGGATCTCATCGGTGGGAGATACCTGATCGCCCGCGAGGAACTCGCTGCGGTCGATGCCGGCCTTCGAGCGCCGACGGCCCCTCCTGCGCCGCGGCCGAAGCGGATCGCCACGTCGGCGTCGCGGATGCACGACGCGCTTGTCGCGGGTGACGAGGGCACCGCCCGCACGATCGTCCGCACCCTGCTCAGCGAGGGGACTTCGATCCCCGGTGTGGTGCAGCAGGTCATCGCCCCACCGCTCGTACGGATAGGTCAGGGGTGGCGAGACGGCAAGCTGACGGTCTCGGTTGAACACCGTGCGTCGGCAATCGTCGAGCGCATCCTCGGAGAGATCGCGCCCAATCCCCGGGGTCGGCGCCGCGGCACTGTGGTTGTCGCTTCGGTCAGTGGCGACCACCACTCGCTTCCGACCTCGATGGCAGCGGTGACGCTCCGTGCCGACAACTGGCATGTGGAACACTTCGGCGCGGACATGCCGCCCGAGGAGTTGCTGCGGTTCTGCGCCGAGCACGATATCGACGTCGCAGTCATCTCTTCGACGAACCCTCATACGGCCGAGCTAGCCGCCGAGACCGCCCAACGGTTGGAGGAAGCGGGCACGCCATGCGTGCTCGGCGCGCCCGGACGGACACTCGATGATCTCGTCTCGGAGGTACGAACCGCAGCCCCTGCATGAGGCCGACAGCGATGAGGGGGCGCTGCCGCTCTCCGACGCGTCCGCAGCGCCTGCTTCAGGTCGGCGGCCATACCTCGGGCTCTTCCTGGGCGACCCGGTCCTCGAACGACTCGTCCGTGATGTCGGAATCTGCGAACTGCACGCCACTCAGGTGGTCGGGCGGGTAGTCGACGTGAACCTCGTCGGCGGTCACGGGTGCGTCGGTGCCGGTGACCTCTTCGTCAAGTTGCTCGGCGGTTGTTTGCTCATCCATGTAGTCGGACATGATGCATCTCTACCCCCATCATGCGCCGATCAGACCCGATAGTCGAGAGTGTCAGCCTGCGACACGTCGCATGAGTGCTTCGAGCGGTCCGCGACTGAATCGTCGTCGCCACGCCCAGGAGAAAGCGACGGCGGCTGTGCTGAAGATGAGGCTCGTGAGCGCGGCCCAGCCGAGGGTCTGGTCGTCGAGGCGGTCGAAGGCGTCGAGAATGACCATGCCGATCAGGACATGGGCGAGGTAGATGGTCAGGGCCAGTTGGCCGGTGGAGACGAACGGTTCGGTGGTCTTCTGCGGGAGGCGTTCGCCGAGCCAGATTGATCCGCAGATCACCAGCACCGCGGTGCCGGCCCCGGCGAGAACGTAGAAGGGTAGCTGCGAGATCGGTGCGGCCGAGCCACATGCCGAACAGGTAGAAGGCGATCCACGGGAACACGGGGTGGAAGCCGTCGAGCAACAGGTTGCGCGCGAAACCCTCGGGGGTGTTGAGACCGCGATACGAGTAGTCGTCGAGGTTCCAGTTGGCGAGCGGGTCGAAGGCGACGATGAACACGAACGTGGCGGCAGATCGCCCGTTGAACAATGCGGCGAACGTGCGCAGCCAATGAGGCCCGGTTTCTTCGGCACCCATCGCGATCTTGAAGTTCACCATCACCATGCCGATGATCGCGAATGCCCGGGCGATGTCGAGCCCGATGATCCGCTGGCGGCCGGAGGTCGCGCTGACGCTGTGGTGGTCGTGAATCATGCGGCAATGATAGTGGCGATGAGGCAGAAATGATTGAATTGTTGACGTACGGTTCGTGTTCGATCAATAATTGGAGAATGGGGCTTCAACACTTCTCAGCGCAGTCTTCGTCGTCCGAGATAGCCAACGCACCGCGACCAGTGGGCATGGGATGCGTTCGGGTTCCCGGCCGGCTTCGAGGTCGAGATCAGCACCATCTGGGCGCTGCAGGACTTCACCGACGAGAACGGAGCCACGAGGGTCGTGCCGGCGAGCCACGCGTGGGAGCGGGATCGGACGCCGACGCCTGAGGACACGGTGCCAGCGGAGATGGAGCGCGGTTCTGTCCTGTTGTACACGGGCTCCGTGTTCCACGGTGGCGGGGCAACCGCACGGCTCGGTCCCGTACGGCGGTCAACATCGACTACTGCCTCGGATGGTTGCGACAGGAGGAAAACCAGTACCTGTCGTGCCCGCCCGAGGTCGCTAGGGAGCTGCCGTTGGACCTGGCCAAGCTCGTCGGTTACAGCCGCGCCGCGGTCGCGCTCGGCTACTTCGGTGACACTCAGGACCCGATCGAGGCGGTGCACCCGGAGAAGGGGTCACGCGGCTTCGCCGCCACCGATCGCTGAGCGGTCACTCAGCGTGCAACTCCTCGAACAGCTCGTCGTACTTCGAGAACAGCGCCGGCACTCCGATGGCGGCACGGGCCCGCGAAAGGCGGGCACTGAATCGGCGCAGCACGTCGCGGGCCTCTTTGCCTGGCCAGCGGGCCGGAAGTAGTTCTGGCGGCAGCAGCGGGTCTATCCCGCTGCAGCGGCTGAACTCGGTCACCAGCTCGAAGCCGCGGGCGAGTTCGTCGCCGGGTGCGCCCTTCCTGCGGCTTCGGACGAAGGGCCCGAAGCTCGCGACGAAGGCCCCATACGCAGCAGCGATCTCGTCGAGGTGCCACAGATGCGCGGCGAGGACCCTCGGGTCGCGGCGACCACCTACGTCGAGCGCTGCGGTGCGAACGAGCGTCACGTCGTCGGTGACGCCGAGCGCATTTGCGGCCGAGGCGACCTCGTCGCGGATGTCGAGACCGTGGACGTAAAGCCCGCCGGCGAGTGGTGCCGCCGCCAGCGTCGTCAACAGCTCCCGCAGCGCGTTGCGGGCCGATCGGCGCTCCTCGTCGAGGCTGAACGCGATGAGGGTCCACTGGCCGTCCCACGGCGCAACACCAGCGTCCTGTCGATATGCGAGCCGCAGCCAGTCCTGCTCCGGCTCGTGCAGCGACCTGTAGCGATCGGTTGCGCGCAGCACCGCTCGGATACCGCGACCTTCCTGAGTGAACACGCCATCGTCGACGAGTCGGGCGAAGACCAGACGGATCTGATGAGTTGTGAAGCCGAGTCGTTCACCCACGGCGTAGATGTCGTTTGCGACGAGTGAGCCGTCGGGTCGCATCATGCCGATCACGAAGGCCCGCGACCCCAGATTCGAGTTGGCCGTCATCTGCATCGTCTCCTGGCCGAGACAGTACCGACCCCGTAGCCCTCAGGTCGTCTCTGTGCGAAGCCGGCAGATTGTCCCCGTACAAGGGTCGTGGTTTGCGACGGAGCGATTGCAGCCACCCGGCGCTGCGGTCAGCTCTTCGGGAGGCTGCTCTGGAAGGCGGCTGTGGTGGCGGTGACGGTGAAGCCGAGCTGTTGATACAGATTGCGGGCTGTGGTGTTGGCGCCGTCGTGAGTCGTAACGAGCTATTTCGATTGAGCGGCGAGCAAGTGTTGGAGTTCGCATTGAGCTTCACGAACACTGAGCTCGACGATGGAGTAGGTGCCGTCGCGCTGCGTCGGTGCAGGGGTCATGGTGTCGTGGTCATGGCGTAGTGCGACGGCGTGGCAGAGTCGCGATCGTGGCGGTGGCGAAGCAGGCAACGGTGACGATTGCGATGGTGGGGCCGGGTGGTGTGGCGAGGTGGTAGCTGGCGGTGAGACCTCCCAGTGAGGAGACCACGCCGACGGCGACGGCGACAGCGGTCATGGTCTCGATCCGGTTGGTGAGCAGACGGGCTGTGGCTGCGGGGGTGACGAGCATGGCCACACTCATCAGCAGGCCAACTGTGCCGAGGCTGACGACGACGGTGATGGAGATGAGCACGATCAGCACGATGCGTAGGGGGCCGACGGGGATGCCGACTTGGCGTGCGTGGCCAGCATCGAAGGTGACGTTGCGGAGATCTGAGAACGTGAAGACGACGATGGCCAGCGCGACGGCTGTGAGCGCGCTGTTGACGATGATGTCGTGGGTGCTGGTGGTGACGATCTGGCCGAGCAGGAAGTGGGTGAGGTCGACGCCGATCCC